>ERZ1643247.1857-NODE-1857-length-17958-cov-97.433000_pt1 | contig 17958 bp, 12 predicted proteins | sample MGYA00579264_ERZ1643247 | MGnify/ENA primary metagenome ERZ1643247 (study PRJEB29033, sample SAMEA4952262) | chicken gut metagenome | biome: Broiler Chicken; feature: Gastrointestinal Tract; material: Caecum | place: Ireland | collected 2018 | study: Broiler... | reverse complement strand
ATTTTCACGAAAACCGGAAAAGATTTTTTTCATAAGTCAGACTCCAGATTATGTTTATTAAAGAAAGAATAGCAGTTTTTTTATCGAAAATCAATGATCATGTGTATGATAAAAAGCAATATTTGGGCAATAGAGCGCATATTTTGTAATGATTAGAGTTGAAAAAACAATATAATAAAAAATATACGCTGATTTGTGGCAGAGAGTTTGGAAAACGGGAGGTAAGGAATCATTGAAAAATTTTAGAAAAGAACGGGCAGAAGCAAGAAAAAAAGCAAAAGAGCTGGTTGGCAAAATGACCTTAATGGAAAAAGCAGCCCAGCTTCGATATGATGCTTCGCCAGTCGAGCGTTTGGGCGTTCCTACATATAATTACTGGAATGAGGCTCTCCATGGTGTGGCAAGAGCCGGAGTTGCGACTATGTTTCCTCAGGCTATCGGTATGGCGGCAGCCTTTGATGACGAAGAAATGAAAAAGGTGGGAGATATCATAGCTACAGAGGGACGGGCAAAATACAACGAATATTCGAAACATGGAGACAGGGACATCTATAAAGGCCTGACTTTCTGGTCTCCCAATGTAAATATCTTTAGAGATCCCCGGTGGGGGAGAGGACATGAGACTTATGGCGAGGACCCATTTTTGACTTCCCGGCTGGGGGTAAAGTTCGTAGAAGGACTTCAGGGAGAAGGTCCTGTCATGAAAGCTGCAGCGTGTGCAAAACATTTTGCAGTACACAGCGGACCTGAGGCAATACGTCACGAGTTTGACGCAAAGGCTACAAAAAAGGATATGTGGGAGACCTATCTTCCCGCTTTCGAAGCCCTTGTCACAGAGGCGGATGTAGAGGCGGTAATGGGAGCCTATAACAGGACAAATGGCGAGCCCTGCTGCGGTCATCATTACCTTATGGAAGAAGTGCTGAGAGGCAAATGGAACTTTGACGGGCATTTTGTATCGGACTGCTGGGCGATCAAGGATTTTCATGAAAACCATAAGGTGACTAAAAACGCAAGGGAATCTGCCGCTCTGGCGCTGAAGCGAGGGTGTGACATCAACTGTGGAAATACTTACCTTCATTTAATGGCTGCTGTAGAAGAGGGACTCATCACAGAGGAAGATATTACAAAAGCGGCTCAGAGAGCCCTGACGACCAGATATCTTCTGGGATTGTTTGATGGAAGTGCATATGATCAGATCCCTTACGAAAAAGTAGAATGCAGGGAGCATGTACAGGAAGCTGTGGATATGGCAAGAAAGGGCTGTGTGCTTCTGAAAAATGACGGTGTGCTGCCTATTGACAAATCTAAAGTAAAGACTATAGGTGTGATCGGACCAAACGCGGACAGCCGTGCGGCACTGATCGGAAATTATCACGGAACTTCTTCCAGATATATTACGGTACTGGAAGGAATCCAGGATGAAGCGGGAGAAGATGTGAGAGTCCTGTATTCACAGGGGTGCCACTTATACAAAGATAAAGTTGAAAATCTGGCGTGGCCCCAGGACCGGATCTCAGAAGCAGTCATTACTGCAGAACACAGCGACCTGGTGATCCTGTGTGTAGGACTGGATGAAACCCTGGAAGGGGAAGAAGGGGATACAGGCAACAGCGATGCTTCCGGTGATAAGAAAGACCTGCATCTTCCTAAAGTACAGGAAGAACTGATCGAAAAGGTTACGGCTGTCGGAAAGCCTACGGTCATCATACTTATGGCGGGAAGCGCCATTGATCTGAACTATGCGGAGGAGAACTGCAATGGTATTTTGCTGGCCTGGTATCCGGGAGCAAGAGGCGGAAAAGCGGTAGCAGATCTCTTGTTTGGAAAAGTTTCGCCGTCAGGAAAACTGCCGATCACTTTCTATAAAGACTTAGAGGGTATGCCTGAATTTACAGACTATTCTATGAAGAACCGTACTTACAGGTATATGGAAAAAGCGGCCCTTTATCCTTTTGGATACGGACTGAGCTATGGCAACATCTGTGTTACAGGGGCGGAACTTGAAAATATTGTTTCCAGGGATTCCGATATGGAATTAAATATTGCTGTAGAGAATAAGAGCGAGATAGAGACGGAAGATGTGGTCCAGGTATATATAAAAGACCTGGAATCGGTTTATGCAGTAAGAAACTACAGCCTCTGCGGTTTTAAGCGGATCCATCTCAAAGGCGGAGAAAAGAAAACAATTCATATAACAGTTAAGAATTCAGCGATGAATATCGTGGATGAACAGGGAGAACGCTATATTGACAGCAGCAGATTTAAACTGTACATTGGAACATCTCAGCCAGATGCAAGAAGCAGGAGATTAACTGAGAAAGAGATCCAAGAAGTGGAAATATATATATAGGATAGATAAATGGCAGAAGGGAGCCTTATAGGGTTCTCTTCTGTTTTTTTGCAGATTTTCAGGCAGAGATGCAAAAATACAGAGGGTTGTAAAAAATACCGAAAAAGGCGCAGGGAAACAATATAAAACTATAAAATATAACAGGTAAGAATTTTATAGAAAGTTGAAAGATTATTAAATAGTCATAGAAAAATGATTTTGTTATCATAAAACTACCAAATAAATGAACGAAAAGGAGAGATGATTATGAAAAGAAAACTGGCAAAAGCTACAGCTCTGGGTATGTCTGTGATGATGGCATTATCTCTGGCCGCATGCGGCGGTGGAAGCGGAAGCAGTGAAGGCGGTTCTTCAGGCAGTTCCTCGGGGGGCGGAGACAGCGACAAGACCATTACATTCTGGAATGTAGGTACTGAGGGAGCGGATCTGGAAACCTACGAAATGGCTATCGACATGTTTAATGAAAATAATAAAGATGGCTGGACTATTGAGAGCGTACCTACACAGAATGACAAGTACAAAGAAAAGCTGGTAATTGCCATGAGTTCCGGAGAGTGTCCGGATATGTATACCAGCTGGTCCGGCGGTCCTATGAACGAGTATATTGAGTCGGGATATGCGCAGCCTTTGGATGATCTGTATGATGAGTACGGCCTGAGAGATCGTTTTATGGATGGCGCCCTTGAGCAGGCAAGCTATAATGGACAGTTATACGCAGTACCTGTAAAGAACATCTCTATCGCAGGTATTTATTATAATAAAGATCTGTTTGAAAAGTATGGAGTAGAAGTACCCACTACCTTGTCTGAACTGGAGGCGGCCTGTGACACTTTCCTGGAGAATGGGATCACACCGTTTACTTTAGCAAATTCTACCAAATGGACAGGCTCCATGTATTTCCAGTGTCTGGCAGCCAGAAAAGGCGGACTGGAATCATTCCAGAAAGCAACTACAGGCGAGGGAAGCTTTGAGGATGAGTGCTTTGAATATGCAGGCGAGAAGATCCAGGAATGGGTAGAAAAAGGTTACTTCCCAGATGGATTCAACTCTATGAGCGAGGATGACGGACAGGCAAGACAGCTGTTTTATCAGGAAACGGCAGCTATGTACCTGATCGGTTCCTGGGCTACAGCGAATATTAAGACAGACAGCGAAGATGGCGGAAGTGATTTTTACGACAAGGTAGGATGGTTTTCCTTCCCGGCTATCGATGATTCTGACGCAGACCCCACGATCCTTTGCGGAACAATGGGCGATCAGTTTATCTCCTTCAACTGCACAGGTGAAAAGCTGGAAGCTGCTTTTGAACTGGCTTCTTATCTGTCCAGTGACGAAGTTGTTGACTTTATGGTTGAATCAAGTCTGATCCCGCCGATCAAAGGAATCGAAGAAAAGATCACAGACCCACTTAACCAGGCTATTGTTGAAGCGGCAAATAATGCCTCCGCAGTGCAGTTATGGTATGACCAGTATCTTGATCCGAGCGTGGCAAATGCTCACTTAGACGGCAATCAGGAAGTATTCGGTCTGACCATGACCCCGCAGGAAGCTAATCAGAAAATGCAGCAGGCAATGGAGGAATACTTAGCTGAATAAAAAATAATAGAAAGGGGGGAGGGAAAATCCCCCTTTTCTTATGAAAATATCAGTTTGGATTGAGGTGAAAACATGAAAAATAACGCTTTGGCAAAACGCAGACAGAAATCTACGAACCAGGCAGCTTTTGTTTTTCTATTGCCGGTTGTTCTGATTATGTGTGTGTTTATTTTTTATCCTATTATCGAGTCCTTCAGGATCAGTACCCTGGAGTGGAATGGGATTTCTGCGAATACAGTATTCATAAGACTGGATAACTGGATCCGTCTGGTGCAGGATAAAAGCTTCTGGCTGGCATTCAGGAATAATATTGTGATTATGGTCTGCTCTATTATCATACAGATCCCTATTGGTCTGGCAGAAGCTACATTTATAGAATTTGCGGGAAAGAAATCAACGATATGTAAAGTTATCTGGTTTATTCCTATGCTGATGTCCTCTGTGGCCATTGGTTTCCTTTTTACATACGCACTGGCTTCTAACGGAGGTATTGTCAGCGCTGTGTCTAATTTCTTTGGAGGACCGAATATCGATCTTTTAGGGAATCCTAAGACAGCGCTGCTGACCGTTATCCTGGTAATCGCCTGGCAGTTTGTTCCTTTTTATATGGTTTACTGTATGGCTGCTTTTACCAATATTTCAGAAGATGTGTATGAGGCATCTCTTATTGACGGAGCTACAAAGGGGCAGTATTTCTGGAAGATCGCTCTTCCGCTGCTGATGCCTTCGATCAAGAGCGCGGCGATCCTGTCTATGGTTGGATCTCTGAAATATTTTGATCTGATCTATGTAATGACGGGAGGCGGCCCCGGTACATCAACAGAATTAATGGCTACTTATATGTATAAGAAAGCTTTTACAGAGTTTAACATGGGATATGGCTCCGCAGTGGCAGGAGGTATGTTTATCCTGATCACCGCGATCTCTCTGATCACGATGCGTATTATTAACGGGAAAAAGGAGGATTAGAAGATGGAACAGCGTTATAGAGCAACCAAAATAAAAAGTACCATCAGCTGGATCATTGCCATCATCCTGGCAGTGGCAGCATTTGCAGTGGCACTCCTTCCCTTTATTTTTATGGTGCTGAACTCTTTCAAGAACAAATTTGAGATGCTGACAAAGGGTGTATTTGCGCTGCCCCAGAAGCTGGATCTTTCTAATTACCAGGAAGTTTTAAGCGGCGGCTTTGTCAGATATTTCTTTAACAGTGTGCTGGTGCTGGTGATCGTGCTGGTGCTGATCCTGTTTATTTCTGCCTGTGCGGCTTACCCTCTGGCCAGATTTAAATTTAAGTTAAACGGTTTTATTTATGCGGTGATCGTTGCCTGCATGGCCATTCCTATCCATATCACATTGATCCCGGTATTCCAGATGACCAGAAATCTTGGCCTGTATGATTCTATCTGGGCTTTGATCGGACCGGATGTGGCTTTCGCCCTTCCGATCTCTGTATTTATCCTTACCAGCTTTATGAAGGGAATTCCCAAAGAGATCGAGGAATCTGCAGAAATAGATGGATGTAATAAATATAAGATGTTTTTTACAATGATCTTTCCATTATCGAAACCGGGGCTTTCTACATTAGCTATTTACAATGGAGTTAATGTATGGAATGAATTCAGCTTTGCCTATACTTTAACCCAGTCAGCAGCCAACAGGACGCTTCCATTGGCAGTCTGGGATTTCCAGGGGCAGTATTCTATGAATACGCCTATGATCATGGCAGTTCTGACTCTGACGGTCCTTCCCATGATCCTCCTGTTTATCTTTGCTCAGGATAAGCTGGTAAAAGGTATGACAGCAGGGGCAGTAAAGGGTTGATGGGGAACAATCCTATATATTCTTGTGAAATATTTGAAAAAATGATAATATAGAAAGAAAGTTCAGAAAGGAGTGGCGCTTTAACCCCAGGGAATGCTGGTGTGTTTATCGCAGCACTCCTTTTTCATATGGCGGCTGATCGGAGGGGCAGGAGATTATGAGAAAAAAACGTGTAAAATTAAAGGAAAAATGGAAGACCACATGGAGCACGGAAAAGAAGATACAGATTGTAATCCTCTCTATTATTATCGGGATGACAGTAATCGCCATGGTGGTTTCCACATTTTTTTCAGTGGATACCCTCACAGAGCAGAACCAGCAGTACAGCGCGGAACGACTGCAGACTATGGCGGCAGAATATAATTCCAATCTGAACCAGTATAAATCGGTAATGCTTTCTATAGTACTGGACGAATCTGTTCAGAAATACTGCGAGAATACGGATCTGCAGGAATCGGACCCTCTTACCGGAAATGTTTACGGTACCCTTATGAATATGCTGAATATCCAGCCTAACGCTAATTTTTTTGCGATCATCAATGAGAATACAGGGCGCTATGTATATAATGGAAATAACGCTCTTGCGGAAAGCAATTTTGAAGCTGCATATAAAGAGGATTACGCGGAAAGCAGCAAAGACCAGGGAAAGGATAATGTTGTATTCAGCTTTTCGGATAATTACTACAGGGGCAGAAAATATACTTTAACAGTGTATTTTCCTGTTTATTCGTCTTCCCATGTAGGAATACGGAACGGGATAGTTGTTTTGAACCTGGATGACAATATCCTTACGCAGCTTCAGAGCAAACGGCAGGATTCTTCCTCCAGGATCTATCTGACAAGTACGAAGGGAAATATTTTGTCGGGAGCGGTACAGGGAGAGGATATAAAGGCGGTAAATTATGAAAGGATCCTGCAGGGAGATTCGGGTTCGGCTCATATAAATGGGAAACTTATCAATTATCAGAAAGTAGGATCCTGGGATTATTATCTGGTTTACGAAATCCCTTACAGCTATCTGTTCAGAGACTGCGCGGGCATTATCACGATGCTTTTGATAAGTATGCTCATTGTAATGATGATCGCTCTGAGGGTATCCAGAAAGATCATCAGAAGGCTGTATGAACCTATTAATAACATTGTCCAGAAAATGAATGATGTTTCCAAAGGAAATCTCAGAACCCGATTTAACGAGACACAGACCGACAGCGACAGCAAGAAACTGCAAGAAGGCTTTAATGTTATGATGGACGAGATCGATACGCTGATCAATCAGATCAGGGAAGAACAGGAGCAGATGAAGAGAATTGAGCTCAACAGCCTTCAGTCACAGATCCAGCCTCATTTTCTGTATAATACACTGGAGTGTATACATTGGCAGGCGGCTTCTGATGGAAATACAGAGATATCTACAATGGTCAAAGCCCTGGCGCAGTATTACAGGATATGCCTTAGCCAGGGGAATGATGTGATACCAATTGAAAGAGAGCTGGAACATATCAGAAATTATCTGATCATTCAGAATATGCGCTATGGTGATATTATCGATCTTGAGATCAGAGTACCGGAACAATATAGGAAAATAAAGATCCCGAAATTAACCTTACAGCCATTGGTGGAAAATTCTATTTATCACGGGATAAAAGTAAAGGAAGGAAGAAAAGGAAATATCAAGATTTATACGGAACAGGACGGCCAGGATTTTTACCTTGTAGTCTGGGATGACGGAGAGGGTATGCCTCAGGATAGGATCGATTATCTGAATCAGCAGATATCAGAATTTGATAAGAACATAGGATACGGGATCAATAATGTTAACAGGCGGATCGAGCTGATGTTTGGAAAAGAATATGGATTGACCTTTTATAAGAACCCGGGACCTGGGATCCGTGTAAAAATCCGGTTCCCAGGCGATAAAGGGGAGGGAGACAGTGTATAAAATTCTTATAGTAGATGATGAACGGATGATCCGGATGGGAATTGAAAGAACGATTCAATGGGATAAATTAAAGATCAGTCAGGTCTTTACTGCGGCATCTGCCCAGCAGGCTATGAATATTATTGGGGAAGATCATCCGGATATCATGATAACAGATATTAATATGACAGAGATGAGCGGACTGGAATTAGTAACGGAGATCAAAAACAGAAACCAGAATATGCGTATTATCATCCTGACAGGATATGAACGGTTTGAATACGCAAGAAAAGCGCTTCAGCTCCAGGTTCACGACTTTCTCCTGAAACCTATTGATGAACAGGAGCTGACAGACAGTATAAGAAAACAGGTAGAGGCATTAGAGGAGATCAAAGAAAAAAATGCCCGGATCCTTAGAGTAAACCGGACAGAGGGGGTATTGCAGCAGGAAAAGCTGGAAGCGGTAATGCGGGACTATATTCACGGAAATTCTCTGGAAAAGAAGGAAGAAGAGGAATTTTTGAAACAATTTCATTTTACCAGGGATCAGGATATGCGTATCGGTATCATCATTCCGGACAGGAAGACCCAGGCAGTGGATTCTGATGATGAAAAATTTTATATACAGACGATCCGCCAGATCTGTATGAACCTGATAGATGAATGCGAAAGAGGGATCACATTTATGGATCTGGAGGGGCATATCCTGGTAGCGTTTTTTTCCGATATAACGGATGATAAATATGAAAATTCTAAGGAAAATGCGGAACAGCTCATGGATATCCTGGAAAATGAATGCGGCGGAAAGCCTAAGCTGATCCTGGGGAGCGAAGTAAAAGGATTTAAAAGCCTTCAGATTTCATATAATGATGCGGTATATGTATTGAAAAATGAGAGGAAAGATATTGCAGATATTTTTTATAACCAGACGGAAAGCCGGAAAAATGATATATTTCAGGATATATTCCGGGAATTTAAACAGGCGATGGTTGACAACTTTTCCAATATAGATGGAGTTATGCATATCCTGAACCGCTTTCAGATGGCTGCAGAGTCTTATAACCTTGGAAGGAAGTATGCGGTAAACTGTTATTTTGAACTGGCTTCCGCTATCTACTTTGCTTACATGAATGAGACAGGAAATACTCCTGAGGAAAGTTTAAATTCTTTTTCCAGATCTCTGGTAGGAATTGATAAGGATAAAGCAAAAGAAGTTACAGAGATGTTTTTGCGGAAGATCCTTAGAAGGGAAGAGGGAGATGAACATGAGATCATCCGTAAAGTGAAGAACATTATACATGAGGATCTGAGCCAGGATCTGACAGTGGCGAATCTGGCGGCAAGACTTTATGTGACCCCTAATTATCTGTCACGTTTATTTAAAAAAATCACAGGGGAAGGATGCAATGAGTATATTGTAAGGAAAAGGATTGAAAAAGCAAAATCTCTTTTGGAGACAACGACTTTAAAGACCGGGGAAATCGCTACCATGGTAGGCTATCATGATATGAACTATTTTTCACTGGCATTTAAGAAACACATGGGCCAGTCTCCCACAAAATACAGAAATTCCGTGCAAAAACAGGAGGACAGAATATGAAAAGACATTTATTTTACCGGGTTATAACGGGGGTACTGATCACAGGACTGCTGGGAGCGGCTGCCGGATGCGGACAGACTCAGGAGACAGAAAAAGTGAAAAGGGGTCAAGCTCAGGAAAGCCGGGTTTTTGATAAGGAGAGCAACAGTCTGGAGAAATGGCAGCAGGATCTTCGTTCGGAAGGGCCGGTATCTATTTCGTCCCAATCCATAAGAGGAATACAGACAATAAAAGACGGAGAGACCGTCTTTGCCGTTTCTTATGAACCAAGGACTTATAAAAACTCTTATGACTGCTGGTCCCTTTCTGTTCCATACCAGTCCTGGGTATCTGTAGATACGGAAGCTATGTATGGATATTTTGATCATATAGGAGCGTTAAATCTGAATGCTGCGGAAGTTACGGAAGAAGCTGCCGGACTTTCTGACAGTGATACTTCTGTATTTGTAGCTTATTACAGCGGTCAGGACGAAGAAAACGCAGGACAGGCAGAACCAGATAAAGGGATCACTTACCAGATAGGAAAGGAAGCAGATGAAGGGCATTATTATGTAAAGACCAGCAGTGGAAATGAAATCTGGACAGCAGATAAATCTGCAGTAGATGGACTGCTGAATGTAGATCCCTACAATATGATCCTGAAAATCGCAAATGTAGTCAGTATAGAGACAGTATCATCTGTAGATATAGAAATCAAAGGGAAGGATTACATTATCGATTTATCAGATCAGGAAAATAATAATTACAAATTAAATAATAAAAAGGCAGATCAGGAAGAAATAAATACCTTGTATACAGCTTTGATCAGCATATTTATTGAGAAAGAAATCGAAGAACCATATGACAGGCAGAAGAAGGAAGACCCTATGCTTGTCATGACCTTTCATAGAAATACAGAGGATGCCCCTGATATCGTAGAGAGCTTTTATGATTATGACGGAGATTACGCAGCCGTAAATATTAACGGAACAGAGTTTTTTCTTGTAGATAAAGCTGCGGTAGAGAGTCTGGCGGATACGGTCAAAGAAGCTTTCTGATTGCCTGAAACCCTTTAAATACTGGGACTTTCCTAACAGTCGAGTCCTGATCTTTCCCTAAATTATTGACTTTTTACCCTTTGCTTCCTATCCTTTTAGGTAGAAAGCAGCAAAGCCCTGAGCAGGGCCGCCGTGCCCTAGGCGCTTTGCAGCAAAAAACTGAGAGGAGATGGATCATATGGAAAATAAGAAGACGTTTGGGGCGTATGTTCTTCAGAGGCGCCGGGAACTGGGAATGACCCAGAAGGAACTGGCGGAGAAATTATATGTGACCGAGTCTGCAGTCAGTAAGTGGGAGAGAGGGCTCAGCTATCCGGATATTACGATCTTACAGAATCTTTGCTCCGTTCTTCAGGTAACAGAACACGAACTTCTTACAGGAAGCGAGGACACCAGCCGGAAAGTTTCCGAAAAGCTGGCGCAGAAATACAAAAAACTGACACGGAATTACCGGATCGTTCAATATGTACTCTATGGAATGATCCTGGCAGGATGCGGTATTGGAAATCTGGCTTCTTCTCATACCCTGGACTGGTTTTTTATTGCAGCCGCCGGGGTGATGATGGCAGCCTCTCTGACTCTGGTACCGGCTCTTGCGGCACTGGATCCCAGATTTGAAAATTATAAGCTGCCTCTGGCATTTGGCTCTTTTACATGTTCCCTGGAAATCTTGCTGCTGGTCTGCTGTCTTTACAGCGGCGGTACCTGGTTTTGGGTGGCAGGGACTGCCGTACTTTTTGGCTTTGCTCTGGTATTTCTTCCTTTTTTGCTGCCCTTTCTTCCTCTGCCTTCGTCTATGGCAGACAGAAAGACTTCTGTTTATCTGTTGACCGTGACAGGACTTCTGATACTTCTGCTCCTGACTTCCTGCCTGTCGGCAGGTGATACCTGGTTTCCTATAGCGGCAGTAAGTGTGCTTTTTGGCCTAAGTCTCTTCGTTATGCCGGTCCTTTTATACCAGATGCCTTTGTCAGAGTGGATGGAAGAGCGGAAGCTGTCTATGTATTTGCTGATAGAAACAGGATTACTGCTTTTTCTTCTGCTGGTCTGTAACCTTAATGATGGGGGAAGCTGGTTCTTTAACGCGGCGCTTGGGGTACTTCTGGGGCTGGGATTGGTATTTCTGCCCGTTATATTAAGACAGACCCTTCGGGATCTGCCTTTATACCGACATAAAGCCCTTCTTTATGTTTCGGCAGAGACTTTGTTTCTCCTGCTTCTTTTATTTGTTGCGGCTCTCCAGGGAGGAAGTCTCAGAAGCTTCTGGACGCTAAGTCTTCCAAATGCCCTGTTGTTCCTGGTCCTTCCCTGGGGGATCATGGCGGCGCTGCGTTACCTTCCTGTAAACCGATGGCTGAGAGCAGCGGCAGCTTTTGCCTGGACAGGGCTGTGGATATGGCTGGCGCCTGCCGGTTTCGACCAGATTATGATCCCTGTATATGGCCAGCCTGACAAGCCCTATTCCCTGACGATCCCCTTTGACTTTACAAAATGGGAACTTCCATATAATGTCTGGAATATTATCATGATCATCCTGCTGGCGCTGGGAGCCGCGGCGCTGTTCTGCGGATATATGGGCCTGCAGGCTATGAGAAAACGATGTGATTCATAGGTCCTATACATCGCCCTGGATGCAGAAACAGTCCAAATTCTGCGTTTTCGGCCAGAAACAACGTTTACTGGCTTTCAGATAACGAAAACAGTGGTCAGTGCCAGGGCGATGCCTGACTTTTCCATAACTTCCAAAGGGACAGGCAGCTACAGATACTGGGAATCCGGAGTCTGTGGAAAATCTAGCGACCGGCCTGCTCCCAGTATAAAAGAGCCCAGTCGTGAAAGATGGCAGAGTAAATAGAAAAAATGATTTTATATCTGTAATTCTTGACTTTTCAAAATGAATGTGATATTTTAAACAAAATTATAATCCTGTGAGGGAGTAGGAAGCGTGTCGTAAAGATACGTGGCAAGTCAACACACTGGCGGATCCGCCTGGCTTGTCTTAAATTGCGAGACTCATATACCTGTATTGCCATAGGCGGAGTCTCGGTATCATAGAATATTAGAAGGCCCTGCCGTGCCTTCTATTTTTTTTTGCGCGATACGCCGGGCAACGGACAGTTCCAGGCAAAGCCTTCCTGAGAAATGGGATATAAGAGGCAAAGCAGACTGAGAGTTCCGGCCGCATGTATGGCAGGCAGATACAGAAGGGAGAAAGAGAGGAGATAAGAAATGGATATTATTACTTTAATTTCCCTGGCAGTAGGCCTGGCTATGGATGCTTTTGCGGTTTCTATCTGCAAAGGTCTGGCCCAGGAAAAACTGTCGGTAAAGCATATGGTGACTGCCGGACTCTGGTTTGGCGGATTTCAGGCCCTGATGCCTGTTTTAGGATACTTTCTGGGAAGTCAGTTCCGGGACAAGATCACAGCAGTGGATCACTGGATCGCCTTTATCCTTCTGGGATTTATCGGCGTGAATATGATCCGGGAATCTATGGATAAGGAAGAAGTCTGTCCAGAGGGGAACATGGGTGTGAGAGCCATGTTTCCCCTGGCAGTAGCTACCAGTATTGACGCCCTGGCAGTGGGAGTCACCTTTGCGTTTCTGCAGGTAAATATCCTGCTTGCGGCAGGATTGATCGGTGTGATCACTTTTATTATGTCAGCCATCGGCATAAAGGTAGGAAATATTTTTGGAGCCAGATATAAGTCCAGGGCAGAGCTGGCAGGAGGTATTATCCTGGTGCTTCTGGGAGTAAGGATACTTCTGGAACACCTGGGGGTTTTCTAGATTTTCAGAAAACAGAGGCTTTTCACGGCTGCTCTGTTATTTTCTGCCAGTATATGGACGATGGATAAAATGTAGAAAACCATAGATAAATTCTAGAAATTCTCTATACAAAGCAGAGGCCATTGGTTATAATGAGAGGACACGAGAGGACTGCCCCGGAAATCCGGGAACACAGAGGATATAGAGGAGATACATGAGCAGAAATACGGAGACTGGAAGAAAAAAGGAACAAAAGGAAGAGAGGCTTCCGGAAATACATACGGATGAGGAATTTGAAGAGAGGATTCTCTGGCTGCTGGAGAGAAGGAAAGCGGAAAAGCAGAGGCAGATAAAGAGAAGAAAAATGATCCGCCGTCTGCCATTTGCGGTTCTGCTCATCCTGGTCCTGGCACTGGCGGGGACAGGGGCTTATATACTGGCAGACCGGATACAGGACGAAAGATTTCAGGAGGGGGTTTGGCAGATCATCCGGGAAGGAGAAGTGCAGGCCTGGAAACAGCCTGTTATGTCGGGGGCTGATATAGAAAAGATGGCTTCAGGCATCTCTATGGCAGGATGGCAGACAGATGGAAAGGGAAAATGGTACCGCGATCAGGACGGGACCATTTATCAGAATGGCTGGAAGGAGATTGACGGGGCAGAGTATTATTTTGATGAGAACGGATATGTGCTCACCGGCTGGAAAGAAATCGGCGGCAAAGACTGTTATTTTGATGAAAACGGTATTTACGACAGCGCAAAACAACATCCTCTGGTGGCATTGACCTTCGATGACGGACCGGGACAGTATACGGAAGAACTGCTGGACTGCCTGGAGAAGAATGGAGCAAAAGCTACCTTTTATATGCTGGGGCAGAACGTAGAGAAATATCCGGATATCGTCAGACGCATGAGTGATCTGGGAATGGAATTGTCAAATCATACATATGATCATAAAGATCTGACAAAGCTTACAGAAGGGGAGATCACGGCTGAGATCCAAAGGACCAGCAGTCTGATCCAGAATGCAGCGGGAGTCCTTCCGGATACTTTCAGACCCCCTGGCGGAAGTTATAATGAGACGGTCCAGAACGTGACTGGAATGCCCATTGTAAAATGGAGCATTGATACAAAGGACTGGAAGACCAAAAGCGAGGACCAGACCTATCAGTGTGTGATGGACTCAGTACAGGATGGTTCTATAGTCCTGATGCATGATATCCACCAGTGGTCTGTGAAGGCGGCCCTCAGGCTGATCCCGGATCTGTTGCAAGAGGGATACAAACTGGTAACTGTGCAGGAACTGGCCCAGGCGAAAGGCATTACCCTGGAAAATGGAAAAGTATATGAATTCTTAGGCGAAGGAACACAGATGGTAGAATAATTCTACCATCTGTTTTACTTTGAAAGCTTCCTATGTTTTCCGAAGGAAAATCTGTACCACAGGAGGAACAGAAGAAAACCTCCTCCGCAGAAAAAAGCTCCTGCGGTGAATGCCAGACTGAGGCTTTGTTGAGCCAGAGATCCGAATACCGGTTCTAACGCGGCACTGGTCAGTTCCAGAAACATAGCCTGAAGGCTCAGGACTGCGGCCCGGTGAGGGTTGGAGATTTCCCGGTTCTGCAGTTCCGACTGGAGAGGCAGAAAAAGAGAAACAGATCCTTGGATACCCAGAATACATACAGCAGAACACAAAGGGCTGCGGGTATGCGCCAATACTAAACACAGGAGGGCCGGGCATAAGAAACAGCAGGCAGAAAATAAGGGAATGCCCAGTTTCCTTGTAAGAAAGTCCGACCAGGGGCCTGTCATACCTGCGATCTGGGTCAGGACATATAGCAGGGCAATAGTTCCGGCGGACAGACCGCAGGCAATATACTGGGGCTGATTTAAAAATACAGTGATATACTGTCTGGTCTCTCCCAGCAGGCCTGCCCCGGAAAGAAACAGAAAGAAGGAGGGGCTGACTGCAAATAAGAAACTGTGGGAAAGCCTGGGAGACTTTTTCTCGGTTCTGGTAAGAGGGTTTTTTGATCTTACAGGCTTTGTCTCTCCAAGAAACAGGGCAAGAACAAAGGCAAGGCCGTAAGCGGCGGCAGTGAGCAGAGCTGCCCTGCGCCAACTGTTTTTTAAGAAAAGAGAGAAGCAGACCGAAGCAGTCAGAAGTCCGCTGGTCCCCAGACCTTCATAGATACCAAAGACTTTCTGGGATTTTCCTTCAGGGGCATAAAGATACAGGAGAGTAATATCTACTCCGGATAGTCCGGAGACTGCAATGCTCAGAAAAATCCTCTCTAAAAGGAAATCCTGAAAGCTCCAGGCCTTCCAGAAAATAATTTTGGAAATAAAGTAAAAGAAACAGCACAGGCCCATGGTAAGCCGGTAGCCGATCCTGTCCGCCAGGATCCCCCAGGGGATTTCCAGCGCAAAACATAAGAAAAGGGATATACTCTCTATAACAGAAATCTGGAAAATGTCCAGCCCCGCCGCCTGACGGTACAAAACCGAGGCAGGGCTGTAAAATACCATTCCCTGTAAGAAAGCAATCCCGTATAAAAGACAGAGATTCTTCTTCATGATATTCTATTATCCTTTCCATATACAGTTTGATGTCAATAAAACAAGAGCCTGGCAAAATCCACGGCGATTGTTCGTGGTCTGATAAGACTCTGGAAAATGACATCAAATGGGTTTGGAAAAGATAAAAATATACATAATAAGATCTCCTTGTGACATTAGAATGAAATAAGTATAGCTCCCCCTATGGAGAAAGTCAACAGATAATATGAATCAACAGCAGCCCCCGGGACTCCGGGGGCTGTGTAAGACTTGCCAGGGGATTTTATCCTTCGTAGTAAGCCTTTAAGTACATTTCTTTCATCTCGCTCATCAGCGGATATCTTGGATTGGCGCCTGTACACTGGTCGTTGAAGGCGTTTTCAACCATTTCATCCAATGTTGCCATGAAATCTTCTTCGGTGATTCCATATTCCTTGATGGTTCTCTTAATGCCTACCCTTGCCTTCAGATCAGCAATGGCTTTAATGAAGTTTTCAAATACTTCATCATCATCTTTGCCCTGGATTCCTACGAAACGAGCCATCTCGCAGTATCTTTCCTTAGCATGTGGATATGGATACTGGGAGAAAGTTCCCATCTTTGTAGGTGCCGGATCTGCGTTGTAGCGCATTACGTGCTCAATGAGCAGGGCGTTTGCGATACCGTGGGGCAGGTGATGGTAAGCACCCAGCTTGTGAGCCATGGAGTGGCAGATTCCCAGGAAAGCATTGGAGAATGCCATACCTGCAAGGGTGGAAGCGTTTGCCATTTTCTCCCTGGCAATAGGATCAGCCGCGCCGTTTTCGTATGCGGAAGGCAGATAGTCAAAGATCAGTTTGGCTGCCTTTAAGGCCATACCGTCGGTAAAGTCTGTAGCCATAATAGAAGCGTATGCCTCTAAGGCATGGGTCAGAGCGTCGATACCGGAAGCGCTGGTCAGACCTTTCGGCTGCGTCATCATAAAGTCTGTATCAACAATAGCCATGTTAGGCATTAATTCGTAGTCGGCGATGGGCCATTTGGTTCCTGTGGTGGCGTCTGTGATGATGGCGAAAGGTGTTACCTCAGAACCTGTACCGGAAGATGTAGGAATGGCAACCATCATGGCTTTTACGCCCATCTTCGGGAATACATAGATCCTCTTTCTGATATCCATGAAGTCCATAGCCAGGTCTTCAAATTTGCATTCCGGATGTTCATACATCAGCCACATGATCTTGGCTGCGTCCATTGCGGAACCGCCGCCTAATGCGATGATGGTGTCAGGACCGAAATCCTTTAACTGTTCCAGGCCTTTCTGCGCACACTGGAGAGTGGGGTCCGGGGCTACATCAAAGAAGCAGTCATACTGGATACCCATTTCGTCCAGCTTATCTGTGATGGGTTTTGTATATCCGCTCTGATATAAGAAGGTATCAGTAACGATAAACGCTTTTTTCTTGTCATAAACAGTTCTCAGTTCATCTAAAGCTACAGGCAGGCAGCCTTTCTTGAAATAAACCTTCTCAGGTGTTCTGAACCACAGCATGTTTTCTCTCCTTTCGGCAACGGTCTTGGTATTGAGCAGATGCTTTACTCCTACGTTTTCAGATACAGAGTTTCCGCCGTAAGAACCGCAGCCCAGAGTAAGAGAAGGAGCCAGCTTGAAGTTGTAAAGGTCGCCGATACCGCCCTGGGAAGATGGGGTATTCACCAGGATACGGCAGGTCTTCATGCGGTCTGCGAATTTCGCGAGCTTTTCTGTCTGGGAAGGATGTACATAAATAGAAGCAGTATGTCCGTATCCGCCGTCTTTTACCAGCTGGTCGGCCATATCCAGGGCCGTGTCAAAGTCTTTGGCCTTATAAAGCGCCAGGACAGGGGACAGCTTTTCGTGAGCGAAAGGCTCGGAAATATCTACAGAGGTAACCTCGCCGATGAGGATCTTTGTATTTTTGGGAACAGAAATTCCTGCCAGCTCTGCGATAACAGAAGCAGGCTGTCCGACGATCCTGGCGTTTACCGTGCCGGCTTCCGTAAGGATGATCTTGCGGACCTTATCCAGCTCCTCATTGTTTAATACATGACAGCCTCTGTTGACGAATTCTGCTTTTACTTTGTCATAAATATCTGCGATGGCAGTTACAGACTGTTCAGAAGCACAGATCATACCATTGTCAAAGGTTTTGGAATGGATCACAGAATATACGGCTGTCTGGATATCGCAGGTGCTGTCCATGATAACGGGAACATTTCCGGGACCTACGCCGATGGCAGGTTTTCCAGAAGAGTAAGCGGCTTTTACCATGCCGGGACCTCCGGT
>ERZ1643247.1856-NODE-1856-length-17965-cov-4.259464_pt1 | contig 17965 bp, 14 predicted proteins | sample MGYA00579264_ERZ1643247 | MGnify/ENA primary metagenome ERZ1643247 (study PRJEB29033, sample SAMEA4952262) | chicken gut metagenome | biome: Broiler Chicken; feature: Gastrointestinal Tract; material: Caecum | place: Ireland | collected 2018 | study: Broiler... | reverse complement strand
GCATAATAACTACATCACTTTTTTCCTACATTTCTTCAATTAACTTTTCAACTATTTGAACAGCATTTGAAGCAGCACCTTTTCTAATATTATCAGCAACAACCCAGAAATTTAGCCCAGATTTAACACTAAAATCTCGTCTAATTCTGCCAACAAAAACTTCATCATGTCCAGTTGCATCTGTTGCAATTGGATATTTATTTGAATCTATGTTATCTACAACTATAACACCTGAAAAACTACGCAAAGTATCTTTTAATTCATCTAAATCAAATTCATTTTCAAATTCAACATTAATACTTTCACTGTGAGAATTAAAAACAGGAACTCTTACAGTAGTTGCAGTTATAGGAAGTTCTGGTCTATTTAAAATTTTTCTTGTTTCATTTATCATTTTCATTTCCTCTTTAGTGTAACCATTGGCTAAAAAAGTATCAATATGTGGCAAGCAATTATTAAATATAGGATAAGGAAATTTTTTTAAGTTATATTCTGATGTTTCAGCAACATTAATGTCATTTCCTTCTCTATAATTTTTAATACCATTTTCTAAATCTTCAATACCGTCTCTGCCTGCACCAGATACTGCTTGATATGTAGAATAAACAATCCTCTTAATTTTGTACTTATCATCTAATGGTTTTAAAGGGACAACAGCCTGAATTGTAGAACAATTAGGGTTTGCAATAATTCCTTTATTTTTTCTTATTTCTTGGGCATTAACTTCAGGAACAACTAAAGGAACATCTTCATCCATGCGAAAAGCACTACTATTATCTACAACAATACATCCTTTAGAAGCAGCTATTGGAGCATATTTTTTTGAAGTTTCTCCACCAGCTGAAAATATAGCAAAATCAAAACCTTCATCAAAAGATTGCTCAGTTAATTCCTGTACAATATACTCTTTCCCCATAAACATAATTTTTTTACCGGAAGATTTTTTAGAAGCAAAAAATGTGTAACTACTAATAGGTAATTTTTTTTCTTCTAGAACTTTAATAGCTGCTCTTCCAACAACTCCAGTAGCACCAACTACTGCTAATTTTAAATCTTTCATAATTCACCTCTGTATAGAGTTTATATAACTTATATAATTATATATATTATACTTTATTCATTATATGATAAAACAGAGAAAAAATAAATAATTTAAATAAAAATTGTTTACAAACCTATGTTCGTGTGATAAAATATACAAAGTAATTAGAAAGATAGAGGAATTTTAATGTTAGATTTAAAACAAAATGTAAAATATGTAAAAGGTGTAGGACCAAATAGAGTAAAACTATTAAATAAATTAAATATATATACATTAAAAGATTTAATCACATATTATCCACGAGATTATGAAGACAGAAGCATAATAACAAAAATAGCAGACACGAAAGATGGAGAAAAATATACAATAGAAGTAGTGGCATTAACAGATGTGAATATAAGATACATAAATAGAAATAGAAGTTTTGCAAAACTTCTAGTACAAGATGATACAGATAATTGTATAATTACTTGGTTTAATCAGCCATATGTAAAAGATAGAATAAAAAGAGGCGAAAAATATAGATTTAATGGAAAAATAACTAAGAAAAATGGCATAATAGAAATGAATAGTCCAACTTATGACAGTATAGATAATACTAAGAATACAGGTAAAATAGTTCCAATTTATCCATTAACAAATTCATTAAAACAAAATAATTTAAGAAGTATAATAGAAAATGGAATAAAAATGGTAGAAAACAAACTACCGGAAACATTACCTTCATCATATTTACAAAAATATAATTTGCTAGATATTAATAGAGCCACGAAACAAATTCACTTTCCAAACACATTTGCAGATTTTCAAAGTGCAAGGAAAAGACTAGTATTTGATGAACTACTATCAATGCAATTAGGTTTATTAGCTTTAAGAAGTGAAAATGAATCGGAAGTAAAAGGTATAAAGTATAATAAAGAAGTGCAAATGTCCGATGTTATAAATAATTTGCCATTTAAACTTACAAAAGCACAGCTTAGAGTTTTAGAAGATATTAATAACGATATGGAAAATGAAAAGCCAATGAATAGACTTCTTCAAGGGGATGTTGGATCAGGAAAGACTATTGTATCAATGGTTGCAGCATATAAGGCAGTAAAAAGTGGATATCAAGTAGCAGTATTAGCTCCAACTATGATTCTAGCTAAACAACACTTGCAAAACTTTAGAAAAATACTAGAACAATATGGGATTGTATGTGAAGCATTAGTTGGAGGAATGACTGCCAAAAAGAAAGAAGAATTACTTCAAAGAGTAGAATCAGGAGAGGTAGATATTTTAATTGGAACACATGCATTAATAGAAGAAAATGTTATATTCAAAAACTTGGGATTTGTAGTAACTGATGAACAACATAGATTTGGTGTTAAGCAAAGAGCAAAAATAGTATCAAAAGGAAATAACCCAGACGTACTAGTAATGACAGCTACACCAATACCAAGAACACTAGCTTTAATATTATATGGAGATCTATACATTTCAATAATAGATGAATTGCCTCCAAATAGAAAAAAAGTAGAAACTTTTGCAGTAACAAAAAGATACGAAGAAAGAGTGAATGAATTCGTAAAAAAAGAAGTTAGAAGTGGTAGACAAGCATACATAGTATGTCCTCTTGTAGAAGAAGGAGAAGATGAAAGCACAGCGAACTTAAAAGCTGTTACAGAATTGTATGAAAAATATAAAAATGACATATTCAAAGACTTTAATGTAGAGTATTTGCATGGAAAAATGAAACCAAAAGAAAAAGATGAAATAATGAATAGGTTTAAAGATGGAGAAATACAAATATTAATTTCAACTACAGTCATAGAAGTTGGTGTGGATGTGCCAAATGCAAGTGTAATGATTATAGAAAATGCTGAAAGATTTGGTCTAGCACAGCTTCATCAATTAAGAGGAAGAGTTGGAAGAGGAGAGTATGCTTCATATTGTATATTAAAATATAATTCGGGCAATGATATCGTAAGACAAATAATGACAAAAACAGATAATGGATTTACAATAGCGGAAAAAGACTTACAATTGAGAGGTTCAGGAGAATTCTTTGGTACAAAACAGCATGGAATGCCAGAATTTAAAATAGCTAATCTATTTCATGATATGGAAGCCTTAAAAGAGGTACAAGCTCTTGCTACCCAAGTAATAGGGCAAGATCCAAAATTAGAAAAGGAAGAAAATAAACCATTAAAATTACTAGTTAAAGAAAATTTTACTTCAAAAGCAGAATTAACAATTTAGTTTGTTGACTTTGACTATACTAAATGATAAAATATAAACATAATATTGCAAGAAAGAAGGATTGACGAAAGTGAAAACAGAAGTAAAAAAGAAAGTGAAAAATAAAAGACATTTTGATATAAAAAAGAACTTTGGTAGGCTTGTTGCATTAATAGTTTTAATATGTATGTTACTTGCAACATCAGGAACATTAATTTTTTATTTGATTTATTATATTTAATAAAAGGAGATAAATAGTATGTTTGAAAATATATCAAACTTAAGTTTCGATTTTGCAGATTATATAAGTGATTTGAGTTCACATCCTTGGCAAATAGTAACATTTGTTTTAGATATAACAATAGTATTGTTTTTGCTTGTTTATTTTATAAAAGTAGCAAAAAAATCAAGAGTTTGGCAATTAATAAAAGGAATAGTATTGCTTATTGTAATTACATTCTTAAGTAATTTGCTAGAATTAAGACTTTTGTACTTTATTCTTACTTCATTTATGACATATGGAGTAATAGCACTTTTAATAATTTTCCAACCAGAATTAAGAAGAGCTCTAGAACAATTAGGTTCAAGTACATTTACTAAAATGTTTGGAATAGATAAAAGTTTAAGAGATAAAACAAAGGAAGATATATACAAAGTAGTAATTGCAGTAGAAGAAATGGCAAAATCAAAAACAGGTGCATTAATTGTATTTGAAAGAGATATAAAAATACAAGATATTATAGAAACTGGTATAAAGTTAGATTCAGAAATATCACCACAAGTATTAGTTAATATATTTGTACCTAAAACTCCTTTACATGATGGAGCAGCAGTAATAAGCAATAATAAAATTACAGCAGCAGCATGTATATTGCCTTTAGCAGATGATAAAGATATTGCGAAAGAATTAGGAACAAGGCATAGAGCTGCAATTGGTATTTCAAAAGAATCAGATGCTATTGCAGTTGTTGTATCAGAAGAAACAGGAAAAGTATCAATTGCAAAAGATGGAACATTAATTGCAGATGTAAAAGAAGATGCTTTAAAAAGAATATTAATAAAGAATTTAGTTACAGCTAGATTTGGCTCAGAACAAAAATCAAATAGCATTGCAAAGATGAAAGAAAGAATGGCTGCTAAAAGAGCAAAAAAGCAAGAAAATAATGTTATAGATAAATAATAAAAATTCGCCTAAAGTTCATACTTATTAGGCGAATAAATTTTTAAGAAAAGGATAAGAAATGAGAAATATAAAAATAACTATAGAATATGATGGAAAAGACTTTAGTGGTTGGCAGAAACAGCATAATAAATTAAATATTCAAGGAGAAATAGAAAGAGCAATAGAAGAGATAACAGGAGAAAAAGTAGATTTAATTGCATCTGGAAGAACAGATGCTGGAGTACATGCCCTAGCTCAAGTGGCTAATTTTAAAATAGAAAAAGATATTCCCATAGAGAAAATTCCATATTCATTAAATTCAAAACTAAAAAAATCAATACGAGTTAAAAGTGCAGAAGAAGTAGATGAAAAATTTCATAGTAGATATACTTGTAAAAGAAAAACATATAGGTATGTAATAAATAACTCAGTTCAAGGGACAGCCATTTATAGGAATTTACAATATCATTTTCCAGAAAAATTAGATGAAGAAAAAATGAATAAAGGAATAAAATATTTGATAGGAGAGCATGATTTCAAATCTTTTAAAGCTAGTGGAACTAGTAGTAAAAGTAGTGTAAGAACAATATATGATGCAAAAGTTACAAGAGAAGGCGATATAGTTACAATAGAGCTTATAGGAAATGGATTTTTATATAATATGGTAAGAATAATATCTGGTACACTTGTAGATGTTGGAATAGAAAAAACAAAACCAGAAGAGGTAAAAGAAATATTAGAGGCAAAGGATAGATTAAAAGCAGGAAAAACTTTACCACCAACAGGATTATATTTAGTAGACGTTAAGTATGAAGAATAAATTTGTATTAATTTGTTGTAAACTGTAACATATTTCAGTTGTTTACATAAACTATACAAGGGGATAATATGAATTTAATACTTTTTCTATTTATATTTCCAATAGCAGTGATTATATTCTCAATAGCACTTCAAAAGATATTAAAAAATCCCTTTTTAGTATCAGCAATAATATTAGCTGTATTTCTTATTATAACTTTTACAGTTTATGGGGTAGGTTTCTTGATAGCAGCTTTTATATATGCAATAATTGCACTAATTACAGCATACATTGTTAGCATCTTCTGTAGGATATCTAATAGAACTATTGAAATTAATTTCATAGATGATAATAGAAGATATTATGATAATGATTTATCATGTTGCAATAATTTAAGAACGAGAGAAGGGCAATGTTCATCGTGTAATAATATAAATGCAAGAAGTGGTAACAATAGAAGTATATCAAATTGCTGCGATGAGGATAATTATAATATCGGATGTGGCACATTACGAAGTGGTGACCCTAATACAACTGCTTGTAGAACTTGTGCGTGTCAAAGGCAATTTAGAAATTGCTTAAGAAGAGTATAGGAAATATAAAATTTTTTAATTCGGGACGGTCCTTAAACGAAAATTTTTATATGTATGAAAAAGCAAATATTTATAAAATAAATTTTCGTTTAAGGACCGTCCCGAATTAAAAAAATACATAAAAATTTATTTTAATTCAACAATAGTTACTCCATAATCTCCTTCACCAAATCCGGCAATTCTGTAACTTTTAACATATTTAGAAGTTTTTAGATATGCATGGATTCCTTCTCGTAATTTTCCAGTTCCTTTACCATGAATTACTCTAACTTGTTTTAAATGGGCCATTGCACAATTATCTAAGTATTTATCTAAAGTATTAATAGCAGTGTCAACATTTTCTCCTAAAAGGTTAATTTCTGAGGAAACATGTTTTGATGCAGAATTATTTATGTGAACAGTATTTTTATTTGTTGGTTTACTTGTTTCTTGATTATTTAGCTTTAATAATACACTTATATCAAGACCACTATTAGTTTCGGTTTCTTTTAAATTTGAATTTAATTCATCTCTTAATTGATTAGCTTTTTTTAAATCGAAACTATCAATATTATTAAGTTCTTTAATAATACGGTTAGCTTCTTGCTTAGCATCTAATAAAATTTCTCTTGCTTCCTTTTTAGCTTTTTCTATTTTCTTTTCTTCATTTGCTAATCTATCTGATACCTGATTTTCTAAATTTTTTCTTAGAAGTTCGACTTGATGTAAATTCTTTTCTTCTTCTTTCTTTAGATTCTCAATTGTAATCCTATCATCGTATATTTCCTTCATAAGAGTTTCTATATCTGTATCCGGCTTATTCATTAAAGAGTTAGCTCTATCTAAAATATCTGAAGGTAAACCTAAACGTTTACTAATTGCAAAAGCATTACTTTTTCCTGGAATTCCAATAAGTAATTTATATGTTGGCTCCAATTTTTCAATATTAAATTCTTCACTGGCATTTTCAAAACCATCATGAGTAATACAATAGTTTTTTATTTCGTGGTAATGAGTTGTTGCAATAGTAATAGCTCCTTTATTGTGAAAGTATTCAAGAAGGGCAATTGCAAGATTAGCCCCTTCTATGGGGTCAGTTCCAGAACCAAGTTCATCAACAAGGACTAAGCTTTTAGAAGTAACCTTATCTACGATATTTACAATATTTGTCATATGACTAGAGAATGTACTTAAAGATTCTTCGATACTTTGTTCATCTCCGATATCAGCAAAAATATTATCGAAAACTTTTACTGTACTATTTTCACTAGCTGGAATGAATAATCCAGATTGAGCCATTAGGCATAACAATCCAACGGTTTTAAGACTAACAGTTTTTCCACCTGTGTTTGGTCCAGTTATAACTAAAGTTGAAAAGTTTTTGCCAACATAAATATCAATAGGAACAACCTTATCTTTTGGAATTAAAGGATGTCTTGCTTTTATAAGATTAATTTCAGTAGTTAAAAGAGGCATGGTGGCATTCATGTCAATAGCCAATTTAGCCTTTGCAGAAATAAAATCCAACTTACCAATTAAATAAATATTACTTTCAATTTTATCTGCTATAGGAATTAATAAATTTGAAAGTTCTTGTAATATTCTTTCAATTTCCTTATTTTCTTCAACCAACAAATCATTAATTTTATTGTTGATTTCAAACACTGCCATAGGTTCAATGTATACAGTAGAACCACTGCTAGATGTATCATGTATAAATCCTTTAACAACACTTTTATATTCTTCTTTAATAGGAACAACAAATCTGCCCGACCTTATGGTGACAACTGGGTCCATAATATATTTAGAGTGTGAAGATGAATGAATAAAAGCGTTTAACTTACTTTTTATATCACTCTCTAAACTTTTTCTGGATTGTCTAATAGAAAATAACTTATTAGAAGCTTCATCTGCTATTAAATCTTCAGAAATAATGGCAGAACTAATTTTCTTTTCAATATCTTTATTAGAATATAAAGCTTCAAAATATGGTTTTAAAGTTTCTAAGGAAATGTTACTTTCAAGTTTTTTATAATATTCTGAAAGTTCTCTACTAATTCTAAGAATACTACACAAATCTAATAATCCTTTAGCAGTAAGGGTAGAACTACTTTTTAATTTTTTTATCCATAAAGAAAAATCTAAAAGTGCAGAGATTGGAAAATTACCATTTATATTAGTGGCATTTAAAGCATCTTGAGTTTCATTTAATAACGACCTAACTTCTAAGGAATTAGAAGAAGGTTTTAAGTTTAAAGCAAGTTTTTTTCCTTCAAAAGTATATGCTAAATTATTTAATGAATTTCTAATAAAATTAAATTCTAATTTTTCAAACATTTTTAAGTCCTTTCATTTTATTCTCATAGGAACAATTATAACTTAAAATGTGAGTAAAATCAATGAGACAAACAGTAGTTAATATATTTGAATTTGGTTTTTTAGTGGTTAATGTGCTTCAAATGTCGAAAATTGTAATAATTTGACGTACGATTGTTCTTGAAATATAAGGAAAAATGATGTAGAATAAAATATATTTCTAAAAAATTTAATTCAAAGATTTAAAAAATTCTAACAAAAATCCAAAAATGAATATAAAGTGTTGACGAAAAATAGCAAATAATATATAATGGAGGTATAATGGAAGCAGATATTCAAATATATTTAAAACAATTATATGAATTTGAAAAAGCATTATTCGAAGAAATAATATTAAAAGAAAAAAATAATGAAGATAAAAAACAATATAAATATACTAAAATAAATGAAAGTGAAGAACAATATGATTATGCTGAAATAAATGGAGATGAAGAACAATATAATTATATTGAAATAAATGAAAATGAAGAACAATACAATTATAATGAAATAAAGGAAAGTAAAGAAATTCATAAAACTGAGCCTAACATTAAAAATATACATGATACCAGTTTTAGGAATGTACTGGCAAATAAAATGGAAGCATATTTGTTCATAAATAGTGTATTAAAATTAAAAGATACTAAAAATGAAATAAATATTGAAGAATTAGAACAATGTGATAATAGATACATAACTAGAGATTACTACAATAAAGAAACAGATATATTGTATAAAATAAAAAATAGGCAGGTATATTTTTTAATAGAACATCAATCCAGTGTAGATTATGAAATGCCAAAAAGAATAATGGAATATATTATTGAAATATTAAGAAAAAATGTAGAACATGAAGAAGTAAAAAACAAAAGATATAAATTACCACTAATAATTCCAATAGTACTATATACAGGGAACAAAACTTGGAAAGTAAAAGAATATTTAGGTGAAGTACAAGAGAAAATGCCCGGATATCACAATAAAGAATTTGGAAGATATATATTAGTAGACGCAAATAAATATAAAGAAGAAGAACTAATAGAAAAAGAAGGAGCATTATCTAAAATACTATTATTAGAAAAATCAAAGGATGTAGAAAAAGCATATGAAAAAATAAAATATAAAGATTTAAAGGAATATGAAAAAGAACTTATATATGAATATACTTGTAATGTGGTAGCAAAAGTGTCGCCAGAATTAAAGATAGAAGAAATAAGAGAAAAGTTAATAAAAAGAGAAGGAGGAAAAAGTATGTTAGCAGATGCATTCCTAAAATGTAAAGAATATGGTTTAATCGAAGGGAGAAAAGAAGGAATTATAGAAGGTAAAAAAACAGAGAAATTAAAAATAGCAAAAAGTTTAAAAATTATGGGGCTAAAGGTAGAAGATATAGTGAGAGCAACAGGATTAAGCAAAAGTGAAATAGAAAAATTATAAAAAAATAAACCAATCAAAATTCAAAAAAATATTGACAAATATTGTAATAAAAGATAAAATAAAATTGAAAATAGGAATAAAAATCAAAAGAAATGGGAAAAAACAACATATGAAAAACGCTGAAACCCTTGTGGCTGTATACACACACACACACAGGGAATTTTAAAAAAGATAAAAAACATAGAGAATTTAAAGCTATGTGTATTAAGGTTGACTTAATATAAATAGCTTTTATTTGCGTGTGTCTAAATTATAAAAGGGTGAGAATGATTTTTATTCTAAAATAAATAAACAAATGAGAGGAGAATGAAATGAAAAAACAAGTAAAACGGAATAACATTAATAGCGTTAGTAGTAACAATAATAGTATTATTAATACTAGCAGCAGTAGCGATTAATCTTACAATAGGTGAAAATGGAATATTCACAAGGGCGCAAGATGCAACAAAACAATGGGATAAGGCATCTGTATTAGAAGATTTAAATATGACATTAGCAGAATATCCAATGTATAAATTACAAGGAGGAACAGATAGCATAGAAGATTATTTGTTAAGTAAAGGAGCTGATTCAGCAACAAATAACGGAGATGGCACAATAGAAGTAGAATATAAGGGATATGTCTTTACAATAGATGAAGATAGTCTAGAAATAATAAGCTCAGAAGAATTAGGTGGAGTAAAGCCAGAAATAGAAATGAGTAAACAGCTATCAAGTGACCAAAAAACAGTAACAATAACTGTAACAGTAACAAATAATGTAGGAACAGTTGACAGCATAGAATTAACAGGCCCAAATGGAAATAAAATAGAAGGAAATTTGAATGGAAAAACAGCAACATTTACAGTAAACAGTAATGGAGAATACACAGCGAAAGTAAAAGCAACAACAGACGGAAAACAAAGAAGTGCAAGTGGAAAAATAGAGGTAACAGAAATAGTAGTAGAATTTAGCACAGGATTTGGAAGAATAGAAGTAATATGGATAGACCAAGGAAATAAAGTAATAGGTCAGCCACTATCACCAGAAAGTTCACTACAAGGAATGACACCAGTAAAATGGGACGGAACAACAGAAAGTACAGCAAAATCGGATAATTCAGACGGTTGGTATAATTATGTAGCAGGAACTGGAACAGAAGATAATTTAAACAGTCATTGGGCAAATGCAAAAGATGGAGATAATTATTTTGTATGGATACCAAGATATGCATATAGAATAACATATTATGCAGACCAAAATAGTGATGTAGCAACCGGATATTATGACGGAAGAGGAATGGTAGATACCCAGGGAAATGTAAAATATGAATTAGATGCAGGAATAGAAAAAGTAGAAAATAATGGAAAAACTTATATAGTACATCCAGCATTCATGAATGATACAGAAAGCACATATTCACACGGAGGCTGGTCAGGAGATTTAGCAGGAATATGGGTAGGAAAATATGAAACATCAGGTTCAGAAAGTGATATGAAAATAGTACCAAATGCAGATTCAATAACTGACCATACAATAGGAACATTTTATAATTATGCATTCGACTATGATAGAGACAAAGAAAGCCATTTAATGAAGAATAGCGAATGGGGAGCAGTAGCATATTTAACCCATAGCCAATACGGAAGAAATGGAAATGAAATATATATAAATAATGATAGAGATATAACAGGAAATAGTGGAGGCAGTACAGACGCAAGTTCATCAGGAACAAAATATGCATATGATACTCCAGAAGGACAAAAAGCAAGTAGTACAGGAAACATCTATGGAATATATGATTTATCTGGAGGACGTTATGAATATGTAGCAGCATTTGATAATGAATCAAGTTCATTAAGTCCAGGAAGTTCATTTGCATCAACAGGAGGAGCAAGTACACCATATGCAACAGCATACACAAACGGAACATCTACTTATTATGGAACAAAAATATATGAAGTAGGAAAAACGGGAGATGCAACAAAAGAGGCGTTTATAGGAGGTAATAATACCAGAAACTGGAATAACGATTATTCGCACTTCTTGTACTCGAGCAGTCCGTTCTTCGTACGTGGAGGCTATTGCGATGATGGTTCCGGTGCAGGCGTGTTCAACTCGAGCTACTCCGATGGCAGTGGCTACATCCACAACAGTTTCCGTGTGGTGCTCGGTGGTGCCGCACTTAGATACACAAGAAGGAGAAAGCCCTTCAATCTCAGATGAGTATTGTTCAAGGACAATACTGAGAGTTGTAATTTTCTTTTAACATTTCTTCTTCTTTTTCAAAAGCTCTAGTATTATATAAAAAATCACAAGAATTCAATATTTTTTGTTGCAATTTAAAAGAATTACAATGTGATGAATGACCTAGCCAAGAGTTAAGCTGAGCCATTGTTAAGTCCAAATTTAAAGAATGATTATTATATTTTTTATTCCAGTTTTTCAAATTTTTCTTAATTTTTTTCTTGCTAGAATTCCTCAAAAGCATGTGAGTTGTAAAAATGCGATATCCACAAAAATCAACTCCCATTTTATATGGATAATATTTTGTTTTGGCATTTAACTCTAATTTCAATTTAGTATCCAAAAAAGTTTCAATTTTCTTTTTAGTTTCAATACAGTCATTTTTACTTGGCAATAATAATACAAAATCATCCATGTATCTGCATAAATACTTTATCTTTAATGTTCTTTTTATATATTGGTCAAGTTCATTCAAATAAATATTAGCAAAAAACTGAGAAGTATAATTTCCAATAGGAATTCCCACATCTTGACCATTAAATATTAACAAATGAGTAAGCTGTAATAAATCTGGGTCTTCAATATATTTTTTCATTAAACTAAAAAGAATGTTAGGATTTATTCTGTAAAAAAATTTGCTAATGTCACATTTCAAAATCCAAAAGGAGCCAATATTTCTATGAATAATACGCATTTGTTTTTGAAGTTCTAAAGCAGCTTTGTGTGTTCCTTTATTTTCCAAACATGCAAAACTAGTTGAAATAAATTTTGGGACAACAAATGGTTTAATAAATTCTTCTACATACCATTGATGAACTATTCTATCGATATATGGCAAAGCTTGTATAATTCTTTCTTTTGGCTCAAAAATTCTAAATGTATAGTAGTTGCCAAGTTTGTATGTTTTATTCTTTAAACTATTAAGAAGGTTAATTAAATTATTTTCTAAATTTAATTCAAATTTAATAACATCTTTCCTATAAGCTTTATGTTTTCGCGCTCTTTTATGAGCTTCTAAAAGTTTTTCAAAAGTTAAATTTTTATAAAATAAATTTCTTATTTTCTTTGGCAAGACTTTATCCAACCTCCTAACATATTACATATATTTGTAACTAATAAAGACCATGTTTCATAATTTTTAACAGATATATATTTGTTAATATATGACAAGCGTATTAAAACTTTTAACAAGTCTAAATTAATATCTAGTTCAAATAGGTAATCCATTTTTTCTTTTTTGTTATATATTTTCACTGCAAAAAGAATATTTCTTAAACCAGAATACACAGTTTGCTTAATTTCTTGAACTAATGCAAAATTTTCGCATTTAGGATATTTTTTTACAATATTTTGCGTATAATAAATTAATTCTAAATACTTAGTATAAATTTTAAGATTCTCATAATTACTTTCCTGCTCCATAAAATCCTCCATTTATAATTACTATTTTTTCTTTTCTAATATCTTATTTGCTTTGTTATTAAAATCTTCGAGTTTAGAATAAGCTTCTTTGATAGATAAATTATCCACATCTAATTTAATAAGTTCTAAAAGCAAGGAATCGGTTTCAGAATTGTATGTAAATTCATTTGGAGTGTAAACAGTATTAGAATTTATGTCGATTATTTTTACGTTTAAGCTATATTTTATTAGTAAATGTAAATATTTATCTAGTGAACTTATAGGAAAGCCACATTTTACAACATCTGAATTTAGTTGAGTTAATTTCAAATTTAAAATTGAAGATACAAGTCTAGCGTCATTATCAAGTAAAATGTAAAATATACCTGATTTAAATAATAGAATAGTATCTTTATCTGTTTTTTTCATAGATAAATATGAGTTATATGATTTGCTCATGATATTTCCTCCTTGGTAAAAATTAGCATATTTGCATTATACATTATAAAAAAATATATTACAATAGATTTGTCAAAATATGTCAAAAAATGTCGACAATATTAAAACTAGATAATGAGTAATTAATTTTTTATTGACAAACCAAAAATTAATGATAAAATATAATTGAAAAAATATATAAGAGGGGGAGTGAATGATATATAAATATTATTTACTCCCTTTGAGGTTTGAGGTGTACGTATGTCATATATCGAATTTAAAGATGTAGTCAAAGAATATAAAATGGGAGAAGTCTCAATAAAAGCATTAGATAAAACTAATTTTCAAATAGAAAAAGGAGAATTAGTTGTAATTGTTGGACCTAGTGGAGCTGGAAAAACCACTGCATTGAACATTTTAGGAGGAATGGATAGTGCTACATCTGGAAGTGTTATAGTAGCAAATAAAAATATTACAAAATATAAAAATAAAGAGCTAATTAAATATCGCAGAGAAGATATTGGATTTGTATTTCAATTTTACAATTTGGTACAAAATCTAACTGCTTTAGAAAATGTAGAATTAGCAACTCAAATTTGTAAGAAGCCATTAAATCCAAAGGATATATTAATAAAAGTAGGATTAGAAAATAGATTAAAGAATTTTCCGGCACAACTATCTGGAGGAGAGCAGCAAAGAGTTGCAATAGCAAGAGCGATAGCTAAAAATCCGAAGTTATTACTTTGTGATGAACCAACAGGAGCATTGGATTATAAAACAGGAAAGCAAATATTAAAATTGCTACAAGATACATGTAGAAAAGAGAAAATGACAGTAATTATTATTACACATAATACTGCCTTAACACCAATGGCAGATAGAGTTATCCACTTTAAAAATGGCACAGCGCAAAATATTGAAATAAATCAAAATCCAACACCAATAGAGGAGATTGAATGGTAATGAAAACAGCTCTAATTAAAGATAGTATAAAAGAAATAGCAAAATCTTTTAAAAGATTTATTTCTATACTCTTAATTGTGCTATTAGGAGTAGGTTTTTTTGCTGGAATAAAAGCAACTAGTCCAGATATGAGACTTACTTTAGATAAATATTTTGATGATAAAAATGCAATGGATTTTCAAGTAATTTCCACATTAGGATTAACCAATGAAGATATTGAAGAACTAAAAAAAGTAGAAGGAGTGGAAAATGTAGAAGGTTCATATCAATCAGATGCTATTGTAAGCGTGGGAGAAGAAGATGTTGTAGTAAAACTTGAAACAATTACAGAATCGTTAAATAAGCTAGAAATAGCCGAAGGTAGGTTACCAGAAAACGAAAATGAATGTGTAGTGGAGCCAGGTTTTATACTTGGAACTAATCATAAAATAGGAGATACAATAATAGTTGAACCAGAAAAAATAACTGATGATGATGGCAATGAAAAAGAACTCTTAAAAAATAAAAATCTTACAATCGTAGGAACAGTAAAATCTCCATTGTATATATCAATGGATAGAGGTAGTACAAAACTTGGTTCTGGAGTAATAGATTATTATATTTACATATCTAAAGAGAATATAAATACAAGTATTTTCACAAATGCTTATGTGAATGTGAAAGATAGTAAAAATTTAAAATGCTATGAAGATGATTATGAAGGTAAAATAGATGAAGTTGTAAAAAATGTAGAGAACATATCAGATGCTAGAAGAGAAGCCAGATACAATGAATTATATAATAGTGCTAATCAGAAGTTACAAGATGCAAAAAATGAATTTGAAACTCAAAAAGCAGATGGTGAAAAACAATTAAAAGATGCAGAAGAAAAAATAAACACAGGTAAAGAGCAAATATCAGATGGAAGAGCCGAAATACAAAAAAATAGAAGAGAATTAAATAATAAATTTGCAGAAGCTGAGGCACAAATAAATGATGCCGAAGAAACTTTAACGCAAAAAGAAAATGAATATAATTCTAAAAAAACGGAAGCAGAAAAGCAAATCCAAGAATATGAAACACAATTAAATAAATTAAAAGCAATTCAAACCCAGTACAACAATTTGAAACAAAGTTTGGTAACTAAACAAAAAGAATATGATGAGTTAGAAGAAAGACTTAAAAATTTAGATGAAATCCAAGACAGCGAAGAAATAGATAAAATTAATAGCAAAATGACAGAATTAATTTCTGATATGGCTAAAATAAAGGCAACACTTACAATAATAGATAAGCAACTAGAAAATCAAGGAATAGAAGACATAAATGAAAGTGTTTCTTTTGTAGAAAGCTCTATTCAAAATGCAAAAACAGAGTTAGAAAATGCAAAAAGTACAATAGATAGTGCAAAAACAGAAATAGCAAATCAAGAAACAGAATTAGAAGCTGGCAAAAAAACAGCATATAATGAACTTGCAGTAGCAGAAAGAAAATTAGATGATTCAGAAGAAGAAATAGCAAAAGCAGAAGAAGAGCTAAATTCTGCAAGAGAAGAGTATAATACAAAAATAGCAGATGCAGAAAAGAAATTGGATGAAGCGGAAGAAGAAGTAAACAAAATTACAAGACCAGAATGGTATATATTAGACAGAAATCAAAATGCAGGATATGTAAGTTATATTCAGGACACTGATAGAGTAGCTAATTTAGCGGAAGTATTCCCAGTAGTATTCTTTATAGTAGCTGCATTAATTAGTTTAACATCAATGTCCAGAATGGTAGAAGAAGAAAGAGTAGAAATAGGAACTTTAAAAGCTTTAGGGTATAATAAACTTCAAATAGCAACAAAATACTTATTGTATGCTACTTTAGCTACAATAATTGGTGGAATTATAGGAATTTTAATTGGATTTAATTTACTTCCAAAAATAATTGCAGATATATATGGAATGATGTATGAACTTCCACCTGTAATTTTAGATTTTAATGTAACTTATGCTACCGTAGGAATGCTAGCTGCAATCATATGTACAGTAGGGGCGACAATATATACTTGTGCAAAAGTGCTTAGTCAAAAACCAGCAAATCTTATGAGGCCAAAATCTCCAAAACCAGGCAAAAGAGTATTTTTAGAGTATATTACTTTTATATGGAAAAGATTGAATTTTACTAAAAAAGTAACTGCTAGAAATATATTTAGATATAAAAAGAGATTTCTTATGACAATCATAGGTGTTGGAGGATGTACAGCATTAATAATTGCAGGATTTGGATTAAGGGATGCGATTAGTAGCATGATTCCATCACAATATGGAAAGATTAATCTATATGAAGTTAGCATTAATTTAAAAGACGAATATAAAAATGAAGAATTAGAGCAAATAGATAGTATAATAACAGAACATGATGAGATACAAAGTATTTTAAATGTTAATGTTCAATCAGTAAAAATAGATAAAAATGATAATAATCAAACAATTCAATTAATAGTACCAGAAGACGTTAATAAATTAAATGAATTTATTACACTAGAATCAAGAATAAACAATGATATAAAATATACTTTAAATAATGATGGAGTTATAATAAGTGAAAAAATTTCTAAGCTTCTTGATATAAAAGTTGGAGATGAAATTAAAATAATAAATGCAAATGACCAAGAAGCAAATGTTAAAGTTGTGAATATAACGGAAAATTATTTAATGCATTATATATATATGACCCCAGACTTATATAATACCATTTTTGATACTAGAATAGGGTACAATGTAGTTTATGCAAATACTACTAATATGGATGAATCCGCCGAAAATGTATTAGGAAAAGAATTGTTGACAAATGGAAACTATATTTCAGGAGTTTCATTTATGTCTGTTACAGAGGATATATTTGCAGATGTTATGGAAAACATGGATTTAGTAGTATGGATTTTAATTATTGCAGCAGGACTTTTAGCTTTTGTAGTTTTATATAATTTACTAAATGCAAATATTACTGAAAGAATAAGAGAACTTGCAACAATTAAAGTACTAGGATTTTATGATAAAGAAGTTTATCAATACATATCAAGAGAAACAATTATATTAACAATACTAGGAATGCTTGTTGGAATAGGGGGAGGGTATTTCCTAACATTGTATATTATTAAAACATGCGAACTAGATATATTAATGTTTAATCCTCAAATAACAATATGGAGCTATTTATTGGGAGTATTAATAACTGGAATATTTGCTGCTATTGTTAACATTATTACTTACTTTTCTTTGAAGAAAATTGATATGATAGAATCTTTAAAAAGTGTTGAATAAAAATAAAATGTTATAATTCATATCATAATATAAATTGATTTAAGATTGTATATTTTAAAT
>ERZ1643247.1855-NODE-1855-length-17967-cov-10.976608_pt1 | contig 17967 bp, 17 predicted proteins | sample MGYA00579264_ERZ1643247 | MGnify/ENA primary metagenome ERZ1643247 (study PRJEB29033, sample SAMEA4952262) | chicken gut metagenome | biome: Broiler Chicken; feature: Gastrointestinal Tract; material: Caecum | place: Ireland | collected 2018 | study: Broiler... | reverse complement strand
TGTCCGCCCGGGAGAGGACGGGGGCGTCGTTGATGCCGTCCCCCACGAAGGCCAGGGCTCCCTTGGGGGAGACCTCTTTCAGCAGGGCCTCCACCCGCTCCACCTTATCGGCGGGGAGGAGCTGGGTGTGTACCTCGTCCAGGCCCAGCTGCTTAGCCACGTCCTCCCCCACCGCCTGGGCGTCGCCGGTGAGCATGACGGTCTTGCGCACGCCAGCCGCCTTGAGGGCGGCCACGGCCTCCTTCGCGTCGGGCTTCACCTCGTCGGAGATGACGATGTGGCCCAGGTACACCCCGTCGGAGGCCACGTGGACGGTGGTGCCCACCCGGTGGCAGGGGTGCCAGGACACGCCGATGTCCTCCATCAGCTTGTCGTTGCCGGCGCAGATGGTGTGGCCGTCCACCACGGCCTTCACGCCCCGGCCGGCCACCTCCTCCACGCTGGACACCCGGGCGGCGTCAATCTCCCGGCCGTAGGCCTCCTTCAGGGAGCGGGAGATGGGGTGGTCGGACCAGCACTCCGCCAGGGCGGCCAGCTCCAGCAGCTGCCCCTGGTCGCAGTGGTCGGGGTGGATGGCGGTGACGTTGAACACGCCCCGGGTCAGAGTGCCGGTTTTGTCGAACACCACAATCTCCGTCCTGGCCAGCACCTCCAGGTAGTTGCCGCCCTTGACCAAAATGCCGTCCTTAGAGGCCCCGCCGATGCCGCCGAAGAAGGACAGAGGCACCGAGATCACCAGGGCACAGGGGCAGGACACCACCAGGAAGTTGAGGGCCCGCTGGATGGAGTCCACCCACTGGATGGAGGTGAGCAGGGGGGGCAGGAAGGCCAGGGCCACGGCGGCAAGCACCACGATGGGGGTGTAATACCGGGCGAATTTAGTGATGAAGTTCTCCGCTTTTGCCTTCTTGCTGGCGGAGTTCTCCACCAGATCCAGGATCTTGGCCACAGTGGACTCCTCAAAGGCCTTGGTGACCTGCACCTTCAACAGGCCGGACAGGTTGACGCAGCCGGAGATCACGTCGTCGCCGCTCTCCACCTGCCGGGGCAGGGACTCGCCGGTGAGGGCGGCGGTGTCCACGGTGGAGGAGCCCTCCAGCACCACGCCGTCCAGAGGGATGCGCTCGCCGGCCTTGATGACGATGGTGTCCCCCACCGCCACGTCCTCCGGATCCACCTGCTCCAGCTGGCCGTCCGGGCCCTCGATATTGGCGTAGTCGGGGCGGATGTCCATCAGGGCGGTGATGGACTTGCGGGACTGGTCCACCGCATAGCTCTGGAACAGTTCCCCCACCTGGTAGAACAGCATGACGAACACCGCCTCGGGGTACTCTCCGATGGCCAGGGCCCCCACGGTGGCCAGGGCCATGAGGAAGTTCTCGTCAAAGACCTGGCCGTGGGCGATGTTGCGCACCGCCCGCCACAGCACATCCCAGCCGATGATGAGGTAGGGGATCAGGTACAGAATCAGGAAAACCGGTGGAGAAACGGACAGGAAAAAGGCCGCCTCTCCCCCCTCCGTGACCCGGCTGCTGCTGAGGAAGGGCACCGGGCCGGGCAGCATGATATCAGGCAGGAGGTGGAGCAGGCTGATGAGAACAAAGAGGGCCGCGCTGACAAGGATGCGCCTGAGCATCCGCTTCTGCTTCTTGGACATGGTCTTCTCTCTCCTTCCGGGCCTCCGCCGCAGGGTTATTTCAGCACGATGGTGCAGTCGGGCTCCACCTTTTTGCAGATCTTGACCGCCTGCTGGAGAATCTCGTCAAAGCGGGCGTCGTCGGCGTCCAGGGTCAGCTTCTGGGTCATGAAGCTGACGGTGGCGGAATTGACCCCGTCCAGCTTTTTGATGGCCTCCTCCATCTTGGCGGCGCAGTTGGCGCAGTCCAGATCCTGGAGCTTGAAGTGCTTTTTCATGGTGATCTCTCCTTTATCAATCGTCGTCATCCGTTGGATTTGTCTGTCTAGCGGTTACAGCACATGGAGGGGCAGCAGTTCAGCCACGTGCTCCATGCCCTGGCTGAGGATGGTGTGGACATGATCGTCGGCCAGGGAGTAGAACACCGTCTTCCCCTCCCGGCGGGCCTTCACCAGCTTGCTCTGCTTGAGGGATCGGAGCTGGTGGGAGATGGCCGACTGGGTCATGCCCAGCAGCCGGGCGATGTCGCACACGCACATCTCCGACTCGTTGAGGACGTACAGGATCTTGATGCGGGTGGAGTCGCCGAAGATCTTGAACAGCTCCGCCAGGTCGTAAAGCACCTCCTCGTCGGGCATGTTCTTCTCAACCTGGGCCACAATATCCTCATGGACGTGCATGAACTCGCACTGCTCCACGTCGCGGGGCTCCGGCATGATACCACTCCTTCCTTCAAACATATGAGCCATCTTTCATTTATTATTATATGCTTATATGTTCAAATGTCAAGAGAAAAATAAAATGGATTGACTACCTTTTTCTCAGAGGGTATGATACCAGTAAAGCATCATGAAGGAGTGTGACAGCCATGACCCCCATTGCGGAGGAGAGTCTGAAGTTCCACTATGAAAAAAAAGGCAAGATTGAGGTGGTCTCCACCGTCCAGGTGCGGGACGCCCACGACCTCTCCCTGGCCTATACCCCCGGCGTGGCCCAGCCCTGCCTGGAGATCCAGAAGGACGTGGACAAGAGCTATGAGCTGACCCGGCGGTGGAACCTGTGCCTGGTGGTCACCGACGGCTCGGCGGTGCTGGGCCTGGGGGACATCGGCCCCGAGGCGGGCATGCCGGTGATGGAGGGCAAATGCGTGCTCTTCAAGCAGTTCGGCGGGGTGGACGCCTTCCCCCTGTGCATCAAGAGCCACGACGTGGACGAGATCGTCCGCACCATCCAGCTCATCTCCGGCTCCTTCGGGGGCGTCAACCTGGAGGACATCTCCGCCCCCCGGTGCTTTGAGATCGAGCAGAAGCTGAAGGCGTGCTGCGACATCCCCATCTTCCACGACGACCAGCACGGCACCGCCGTCATCACCCTGGCGGGGCTCACCAACGCCCTGAAGGTGGTGGGCAAGCACAAGGAGGACGTGAAGGTGGTCATCAACGGCGCGGGGGCGGCGGGGCTGTCCGTGTGCCGGCTGCTGCTGGCGGCGGGCTTCCGGCACATCACCCTGTGCGACAAGAGCGGCATCCTCTGCCACGGCGTCACCCAGGGGATGAACCCCTACATGGCCCGGATGGCGGAGGTGACCAATCTGGAGCGGAAGACCGGCCTGCTCGCCGACGCCCTGGTTGGCGCCGACGTGTTCCTGGGCTACTCCGCCCCCAACCTGGTCACCGCCGACATGGTGCGCACCATGAACCGGGACGCCATCATCTTCGCCTGCGCCAACCCCACCCCCGAGATCTTCCCCGAGGAGGCCAGGGCCGGCGGCGCGGCGGTGGTGTCCACCGGCCGGAGCGACTACCCCAACCAGATCAACAATGTGATGGTCTTCCCCGGCATCTTCCGGGGGGCCTTTGACGTGCGGGCCAGCGACATCAACGAGGAGATGAAGATGGCCGCCGCCCGTGCCCTGGCGGAGCTGGTCTCCGACGGGGAGCTCTCCCCCGACCACATCATCCCGCCCGTCTTTGACCCCCGGGCCGCCGCCGCCGTGGCCGCCGCCGTGGCCCAGGCCGCCCGGGATTCCGGCGTGGCCCGCATCTGAGCCGCCGCATGGCGGAGGCCCCGCCGTCCCTTCTGCAGGGGTCTGCGGGTATCGGCAGGGACAAATTCGGTCGAAATTTTGTAAATTTTGGCCAAATTTAGGATGAATTTAGTTGCAGTGCATTCTTTTCCATGGTATAATTTTACAAGCTTTATGCCTGGCCGGAAGGGAGTGCATCATGAAGGTTAAACGCTCCAAGATCAACCAGTCCCTCGAAAAGACCATCCAGCTTGTGGAGACCATGGCCAGAGGGCAGGGCCCCATGCGCCTCCAGGACATTGCCAACCAGTGCGGCATGCCCCCCAGCACGGCCCTGCGGATGCTCAACACCCTGCTGGTTCACGGATATGTCCTCCAGGATCCGATAACCCAGCAGTATGCCCTGTCCCTGCGCTTTTCCCGGCTGGGCGTCCTGGTGCGGCAGCAGACCGACCTGCTGCAGCTGGCCCGGCCGTTCCTGCGTGAGCTGGCCGACCGCTGCCGGGACACGGTGTGCCTGATCGCGCCGGACGGGGACGACGCCCTCTGCGTGGAGACCGCGCCGGGCCCGGACGGCCTTCTCCTGGTTCACCAGCAGGCCGGGGCCAGGGCTCCCCTGCACACCTCGGCGGCGGGCAAGCTGTTGCTGCTCAATTTCAGCAACCAGAGGCTCAATGAATATCTGGATCGCCGCGGGCAGACCGCAGTCACCCCCCGCACCATCACCGGGCGGGAGGCCTTGCTGGAGGAGCTGGAGTGCACCCGCGCCCGGGGCTACGGCCTGGAGGATGAGGAGCGGGAGCTGGGGGCCCGGACGGTGTCCGCCCCGGTGCGGGACTTCACCGGCCAGATCGCGGCGGGGCTGAGCGTGTCCGCCCCCACCGCCAGGATGTCCGCCCGCCGGGTGGAGGAGCTGATTCCCCTCCTGCTGGAGACGGCGGGCCACCTGTCCCGGATCCTGGCCTGTGATACGCCGTAGGGCAGTCACCCGCACCAACACCAGCTTACAAAACAGCCGCCCCGATTGGGGCGGCTGCAGCCTGTCGAAAAAGCCTTTTCGACAGGCTGCTAAACTTTCCCGGTCGGGGCGGCTGGAGGCGCGGTTACCCGGCCCAGTGGAGCACCGCGTCCCGGAGGAAGCGGGCGCAGCCGGGCACGTCCTTGTCGTAGTAGGCGGCAAACCGCTCGTCCGCCACGTACAGCTCCGCAATGCCCCGGTGTTTGGCCGGGTCATAGGGGCCGCCGCTCATGGACAGCCAGCGGCGGTGCAGCTGGGTGACGGCCTGTCCCTCCGCCCCCGCCGGGTCGGCCCCGGAGCGGACGGCGGCCTCCAGCCTCCCCTGGAGCTCCTCCCCCAGGTTCTTCCACGCCTCGTACTTCTCCGGGGTCAGATCCAGCACCGCGTGCTGGGCGGCGTCCACCATTCTGTCCCCGTACTTCTCCCGGGCCTCCCGGCCGTAAATCCGCTCATGCCAGTCCACGGCCCGTTGCTTGAAGGCCTCAAATTTCTCCGCGTCGTTCATGATCTCGCTCCTTTCCTGTTTCCGGATGGTAGTCTTCACCGACCGGATCAGCCCCTCCAGGCGTTCCCGCTCCCCCTCCAGGGCGGCCAGGTGCCCCCGCAGGGCCGCCAGCCGGTCGAAGGACGGGTCGTCCAGGCTGGCCTTGATCTGCTCCAGCGGCACCCCCAGGGCCCGGTAGTACAGGATGTCCTGGAGCCGGTCTACCTGGGCGGGGCCATAGTAGCGGTATCCGTTCTCCCCCACCCGGCCGGGTTTCAGCAGGCCGATGCGGTCGTACCACCGCAGGGTGCGCGGCGTTACCCCCGACAGCTCCGCCAGGGCTTGTACGGTATATTCCATGGCGCTTTCCCTCCTTCGCCTCCAGCATAGCCCTTGACGCCGCGTCAAAGTCAAGCATCTTTTTGCAGATTATGTTATACTGGATTTTACAGGGAAACACAAGGGGGATGTCTGGCCGGGCGGCGGGGGCAAGCCCCCGCCCTACAGAAGATAGGAAGGAGCTGTGCTATGGAATTTTCTTACTGCAAGCTGGAGATCTTTGTGCCGGAAAGCCACCTGGAGCAGATCCGGGCGGCCCTGCGCTCGGTGGATGCGGGGCACATCGGGAACTATGACAGCTGCCTGTCCTACCACCCGGTCACCGGCTGCTGGCGGCCCCTGGAGGGCACCCACCCCTGGCTGGGACAGGCGGGGGAGCTGTGCACCGCGCCGGAGCTGAAGGTGGAGGTCACCTGCCGGGCGGAGCAGGCGGAGGCCGCCATCGCGGCGGTGAAGGCCGCCCACCCCTACGAGGAGCCGGTGATCAACGCCATCCCCCTGTGGCGGACGGGGCTGTAGCCTCTCCCCCCGCCTTCGCCTTGACGGGGCGGCGGCGCGGGGGTATGATAGGGGAAAGGAATGGAAGAGGAGGATCCCGCCATGAAACGTGCGTCCCTGGCCGCCCTGGCCGCCCTGCTCCTGCTGCTCCCCGCCTGCGGCGCCCCGGAGCCGGAGCCAACCCCCACACCCACGCCCACCCCAGCGGCCACACCCACGCCGGAGCCCACACCCACGCCCTATAACGGCCCGGTGAGCCCCCTCAGCGGCCTGCCCATGGGGGAGGAGTGGGTCAACCGCCGCCCGGTGGCGGTCATGCTCAACAATTTGAAGGAGGCCCTGCCCCAGCTGGGCCAGTCCAGCGCGGACATCATCTACGAGGTGCCCGCCGAGGGGGGCATCACCCGCATGCTGGGGGTGTACCAGTCCCTGGACGGGGTGGGCACCATCGGCTCCATCCGCTCCGCCCGGCCCTATTACCTGGAGCTGGCCCTGGGCCACGACGCCATCTTCCTCCACGCCGGGGGCAGCGTGGACGCCTACGACAAGATCCGCCAGTGGGGGGTGCCCGCCCTGGACGCGGTCAACGGCCCCTATCTGGGCAGCAGCCCGGGCTCCAACCTGATGTGGCGGGATCCGGAGCGCCGCAAGAGCTACAGCCTGGAGCACACGGTGGTCACCACCGGGGAGACCATTATGGAGCTGCTGCCCACCTACAGCCTGCGGCTGGAGCACGAGGAGGGCTACACCTACGACATGGACTTCGTGTCCGACGGCACCCCGGCAAACGGCGCCCCCGCCGGCACCATCACCGTCCCCGTGTCCCACTACAAGACCGGGGTGTTTACTTACGACGAGGACAGCGGCCTCTACCTGGTGGAGGAGTACGGCCAGCCCTATCTCGACGGCAACACCGGCGAACAGGTGGGGGTGACCAACGTGGTGGTGCTCAAGACCGCCTGCCGCTATACCGGCGACAGCCTGGGCCACATCACCGTGGATCTGGACGGGGAGGGCACCGGCTATTTCGCCTGCGGCGGCCAGGCCATCGAGATCGCCTGGAGCAAGGACGCCCCCTACGGCCAGCTGCGCTACTACGACCTGGGCGGCTCTCCCCTCTCCTTCGGCGTGGGCCGCACCTATGTGGTGATCGTCCCCCTGGACTGTGACATCTCCTTCTCCTGATTGAAAAAATCCCCCCTGGAGCTCTCCAGGGGGGATTGCTGCCTCAGCCGCAGCAGCTCTTGAGATCCCGGCAGTTGTCCGGGATGGGCGCGGGGCTGTTGGGCGGGAAGAACTCGTTGACGGGGAACTTCACGTGGCGGAAGATCTCGCAGGGATCGTCCTCGCAGCCGCCGCAGGTGCACTCCTTCTCCGGCATGCAGTAGTCGTACACCGGCATCAGCAGCTGGGCGTCCCGCTCCAGCCGGACGATGGAGAACTGGCCCAGGGTGACGTAGATGCGCTTGCCGTCGCTGCCGAAGCAGAGGTCGCAGCCGAAGCAGGCGCACACGCAGGGGGGCAGCTCGGTGAGCTCGCAGTCGCAGGGGCGGCACTCGCACACGTCCACCAGCTTCATGTTGAGCACGATGGGATCCACTGCCTCCACCACCGCGGTGGGCAGGTTGGCGCGGTCGGCGGACTCCTCCTCCCCGCCGTGCCGGGCGTCGGAGGTGAACACCTTGGCGCTGCCCTCGCTGCCGAACAGGATCACCCGCTTGTCAAACACGCACAGGCCGCAGACCTCCACCGGCCGGGCGGCCCCCACGAAGGCGTCCGCCGTCACCTTGTAGTAATAGCGCACGTCCACCGTGTAGAAGCCCCGGTTGAAGCCGATGGGCTCCACGTCGATGTAAACATAGATCAATTCCGCCTTGCCGGCCTTGATGCTGACGGCACGGTCGATCACCGCCTGGCAGTTCTGGGCGGGATAAAAGCGGAGATCCTCAATGCAGTCTTTATCTTTGCAGGAATCGTAGATCTTCTTCGTGTGTATGCACACGGCCTCGCGGATACCGGCGGTATCGGGCACCGGGCCGGGCATGACCTTCTCAGGCATTGCAATACCTCCTAGCAGATTGGGGCCCTTCCTTCCCTCGAACCATCCTATGCGCCGTCCCGCCGTTGGTGCGCGGGCCGGGTGGGCACAGCAAGGGGCCCAGGCCATTCTATGGCCTGGGCCCCTTTTCGGCGCCTGCCGCCTCAGCGCAGCGCCGCGGTGCGGCTCCGCCGGTGGACCAGGAGATCCCACAGGATCAGCCCCGCGCAGCAGGCCAGCAGCACGCCGCCGATGAGCAGGGCGCAGTTGCGGAAGAACACCTCCGGCATGACCAGGATGATCTGGTCGGCGGCGGGATCAAAGATCCAGTTGTCCTTGCCCGGAAAGAAGATGGCGTGGAACACCACAAAGGCCCGGTCGAAGTCCAGGGCCGCCAGTCCGGCCACCACCAGCACCGCCGCCGCAGCCCCCGTCCCCGCCCAGAAGGCCGGCCCCCGGCCGGCGAAGCGGTGGAACCTCAGCCCCTTGGCCTTATACAGCAGAAGGAAGCCCGCCGCAGCGGCGGCGGTCACCCCCAGCACGGCAAAATCCAGGAGAAAGAGCCCCCGCACATCGGCGAAGTGGCTGCGGCCCGACTCCGACCAGGCCAGCTGTCCGGTACCGAAGGGGGCGCCGAAGACGCAGAAGTCCAGCACCTCGTCATAGGCCTCCCGGATCACCTCCGCCGACCACCCCGTCTGCTCCTGCAGATGCAGCGCGTCAATCTGGACATAGTAGAAGGGGCGGAACAGGATGGGCACGGAGATGGAGAAGCTGAGCACCAGCAGGGCCAGCACCAGGGACAGCAGGACGGACGCGGGCTTTGAGGGACGCATGGGTATCACTCCTTTGGGATGGATAGGACGATGAGCACCTGGGAGGGCAGGTAAAACAGCCACATGCCCACCTGGGCAAAGGCGGAAAGGGGGGCAGGCAGGCCGGCCAGATTGTGCAGGCCCACGCACACGTCGCACCCCACGAACAGCAGCAGGCCGAGGCCGAACATCCTCCCCCGCCGCCCCAGGGACAGGGCGGCGGCGGCGTTGCACACCAGCTCCGGGAAATAGACCAGGGCCAGGGCGTTGAGGGGGGTGAGCAGGCCCAGCAGCGCGGCGGCCAGCAGGGCCGCCGCCGTCAGCCCCAGCCGGAGGGGCAGCCAAAGCCCCGCACCCATGGCGCGCAGCCGGGCCAGGTAGAGCCCCTGCACCCCGCAGAAGAGGGCCACGCCCAGGGCGTACCAGGCGTCCAGCACCAGCAGGAAGAAATCCGCCGACAGGGTGAGGGACAGGGCGGCACACACCAGCCGCCCCTCCCTGTCCCCGGCCCGGAGCAGAGCGGACAGGAGGCACAGGGCGATGCCGGAATACTTCAGCGCCAGGCTCCACCCGCCCCCCGTGCCGGCCAGATCCAGGGCCAGGAAGCCGGCGTAGAGGGCCGCCTCCGCCCCCAGAAACCAGACGGTGCCCCGCCCCATAGACCTCCCCCCTTTTCATACAGGGCCTATTATACCTCCCGCAGGGCCGCAATGCAAGGCATTGCGGCCCCGGCGGCGGCATGGTAGAATGGGGGCACAGGGAGCCGGAGGGAGGCGCGTGTGATGGAGCTGGTGAATCTGCGGGAGCGGGGCGGCCTGGCCGCCCCGGCGGCGGCGTGGTTCCACGACAGGTGGGGCATCCCGGCCCGCTCTTACCGGGAGAGCATGGACGCCTGCCTGGCGGGGGCGGGCGCCGTTCCCCAGTGGTACCTGGCCCTCCAGGAGGGCCGGATCATCGGCGGCACCGGCGTGATTGAGAACGACTTCCACCTCCGCAGGGATCTGCGCCCCAACCTCTGCGCCCTCTGGGTGGAGGAGGACTTCCGCCGCCGTGGGGTGGCGGGCGCGCTGCTGGCGCACGCCTGCGCGGATATGGCCCGGCTGGGCTGCCCCACCCTCTATCTGGTCACGGAGCACACCTCCTTTTATGAGCGGTACGGCTGGCAGTTCCTGTGCATGGTTCCGGAGGCGGATTCCCCTTGCCTGCTCCGGATGTACCGGCACCGCATATAAGACAGCGCGCCCCCTGTCCCGACGGACAGGGGGCGCTTTGCAGGTTCACTGCCTTCTAAACCGTTTCAGGAGGGCCTCCTCCCAGCGGTCGCCGTACTTCATGCCCACCAGGAACAGGGCCAGGCCCGCCAGGCCCAGCAGTACCATGGCCCAGATGGGGATGTTCAGCACCGAGCCCCCCAGGGCACAGGAGACCAGCAGGCCCCAGGGCCGGGTGAACAGGACGATCACCACAAACCGGCGCAGGGGGATGTCGGTGAGCCCGGCCAGGATGCAGATGAGATCATCGGGGAAAAAGGGGAAGAGGAACACCAGGATCAAAAAGATGTCCCGCTTGCGCTGGATCAGCTCCAGGTACTTGTCCGCCACCTTCCGGCTCACCAGCCGCTCCACAAAGGGCTGTCCGATCACACGGGCCAGCCAGAACACCAGCACCGAGCCGGCCACCACCGCCAGCCAGGTCAGCAGGAATGCCTCCCACATACCGAAGAGCACCGCCCCGGCCAGGGCGGTCACATTGCTGGGGATGGGGGCGGCCACCACGGAGAGGAACTGGATGAAAAAGTAGAACAGCTGGGAGAAGGGGGCAAAGCGGTCGATATAGGCCCGCATCTCCTCCAGGGAGCCCAGGGAGGAGAAAAAGCCGGTCTGCCACAGCAGGAGCACGCCCCCGCCCAGCAGCACCACGGCCAGCAGCAGGGCCGGCAGCCATTTCCGTTGTTTCATATCTCTATGTCGCCTCACGCATCAGACTGCCTATAGGCTACCATGTTTTGCCCCGGAGCGCCAGAGAGAATTTCTTAAATTTCCCTTATAAAAAACAAAAATCCACACCCTTCGGTGTGGCTTCTGTCATCCGGCTCCTTACCGCTCGCTGCAGATCACCCGCTCGTCGTCGCCAAAGATCAGCTCGTCCACATCCTGAATGTCGATGCCGTAGATTTTCACCATAATTCCCACCTCCTTTCTATGTGATAGGTTTAGTATACGCCTCTCCTCCGGTGAATGCAAGTGGTATTATGTAAAGTTTACATAAAGTTCATCTTTACAAAAAGAGCCGCCGGGCTTATGGCCCGGCGGCTCAGCTATTACAGGCGGCGCTTGCGCAGCAGGAAGGTCACCGCAAACCAGACCGCCAGATAGAGGGTTATGGAGGCCCCGGCGGAGGAGCCCAGGTAGTAGGAGGTCATCAGGCCCGCCAGCCCGGCGACCAGGGCCGCCAGGACGGAGGAGAGGTGATACTGCCGCATGTTCTTTGCCACGTTGCGCCCGGCGGCGGCCGGCAGCACCAGCAGGGAGTTGATCACCAGCAGGCCCACCCAGGTCATGGACACGGTGACCACCACGGCGATGGCGATGGAGAACACCGCCTCCTGCCAGAACACCCGTACCCCCCGGCTGTCGGCCAGGGCGGGGTGGATGGCTGAGAGCATGAGCCGGTTGAAGGACACCAGCCACAGCGCCGCCACCACCAGCAGGATCACCGCCAGCAGGGCGATTTTGGAGGGCTCCACGCTGAGGATGTCGCCGATGAGCAGACTGTTGTACTGGGTGAAGCTGCCGCCGCCGAAGGTGGCGATGAAGATGCCCAGGGCCACGGCGGTGGAGGAGAACACGCCGATTACCGTGTCGCTGGCCATGTTGGACTTGCGGCGCACGTAGGTGAACAGCAGGGCGAAGGCCGCCGCCAGCAGCACCGCCATCCACAGGGGGTCGGCCAGGCCGCACAGGGTGCCGATGGCGATGCCGGTGAAGGCGGAGTGGCCCAGGGCGTCGGAGAAGAAGGACATGCGGCTGGTGACCACCATGGTGGACAGCAGGCCGAACAGGGGGGAGATCACCAGCACCGCCAGCAGGGCGTTGCGCATGAAGCCCCACTGGAAGGGCTGGAGCAGCTCTGTCAGGAAATCCATCAGCCTCTCCCCCCCTTCCCTAGGTTCAGATGGAATACCTCCTGGAACTCGGGCGAGGAGAGCACCTCGTCCGGCGTGCCCACCTTGAGCACCTCGCTCTTGAGGAGAATCACCTTGTCGGCGAACTGACCCAGGGTGGCGAAGTCGTGGGTGGACAGGAGGATGGACAGGTCGTATTTGGTGCGGATTTCGTCCAGCATGTCCATCATCTGTTTCTCCCCGTCGATGTCCACGCCGGAGAGGGGCTCGTCCAGCACCAGGATGTGGGGCAGTGGCTCCAGCGCCAGGGCCAGCAGCACCCGCTGCAGCTCCCCGCCGGACAGGGCCCCCATCCGCCGATCCAGCAGGCCCTCCCCGTGAACCCGGCTCAGGCACTCCGCCACCCTGGCCCGCAGGCGCCTGGGGGAGGGGAGGAACACCGGGTATTTAGAGATGGCGGCGGAGAAGAAGTCGAACACACTCACCGGATCCCCCCGGTCAAAGACCGGGGACTGGGGCACGTAGCCGATCAGGGGCCGGGTCTTGTCCCCCCCGGCCCGCTGGAACTCGATGGTGCCGGTGTGGGGGATCTGTCCCAGGATGGTGCGGAACAGGGAGCTCTTCCCCGCCCCGTTGGGGCCGATGAGGGCCACGATCTCCCCGCAGTGGAGGTGGAAGGAGACGCTGCGCAGCACCTCCTCGTGGCCGAAGTTCACCCCCAGGTCGGCCACCCTCAGGCAGCAGGTTCCGGCGCAGCCGGGGCCGGTGGTTCCGTGTCTGTGTACGCTCATCCCAACGCCTCCACGATGGTGTCAATGTTCCCCTGCATGGCGTCGATGTAGGGCTGGATGCCCGTGCCGCCGCCGCTCATGATCATGTCCAGCTGCTCCACCGCCACGCCGGTCTCCCGGGCGATGGCGTTGGCCGTGGCGTCGGAGCCGTTGACCTCGGTGAAGATGGCGGGGATGCCATATTCCGCAATCAGCCCAGCGATCTCCTGGATCTCGGCGGCGGAGGCCTCCGCCCCCTCCTCCTCCTCGATGGCCTTGAGGAGGGTGAGATCAAAGGCCCGGGAGAAGTACTGGAAGCCGTCGTGGAAGGTGATCAGCTCCGCCCCGGCCAGGGGGGCGAGCTGCTCCGCCCACCGCTGCCGGGCCTGCTCCAGCACGTCCTTGGCCACCAGCTGGTTGGTGTGGAACTCCCCGTGAGAGGCCCAGTCGTCCCCGTAGCGCACTTCTCCCAGCCCCTGGGCGATGACTGCCATCATGTCCTGGGCATAGGCGGGATCCATCCAGATGTGGGGGTCGTACTCGGTGTCGTGGTCGTGGCCCTCGTGGCCCATGGCGGGCAGCAGCTCCAGCCCAGCCGAGCAGTCGATCACCGCCCCCTCGGAGGCGGCCAGTGCGTCGTCCATAAAGTCCTCCAGCCCCGCGCCGTTCATGACGATCACGTCGGCCCCCTCGATGGCCTTCATGTCGGTGACGGTGAGGGTGTAGTCGTGGAGGCAGGACACCGGCTGGTTCACCAGCAGGCTCACCTCCACGTTCTCCACCCCCTCGGTCACCGCCGTGCTGAACAGGTACACCGGGTAGGTGGTAGCCAGAATATGGAGGGTATCGTCGTCCTCCGTCTCGGTGGCGGCGGGCGCGCCGCAGGCCGTCAGCAGAAGGCCCAGCATGCAGGCCGCCGCAAGCAATTTCTTCATACAGTTCCCCTATCTAAACAGAAATACGATATGCCGGGCAAAACCTACCCGGCATATCGTATTATATCGCATTTTGGGTGCTCTGTAAAACACTTCTTCTCAGCGGGAGAGAAATTCCACCGCCCAGTGGAGGGGGAGGTAGCCCAGGGCGTAGCTGGCGATGTTGGCACAGGCGGCGTAGGCCGCCCGGCGGAGCCTGCTGTGCTCCTTGAGCAGGAATACGTAGGCGGCCAGTTCCACCAGCAGGATGGGGACTTCCGCCACGATCAGCACCAGGTAGTACAGGGGGTGGGAGCCCGCCGCCATGGCCCCGGAGCCGATCCACAGGTGGAGCCCCGCCTGGGTGACCAGATTGACAATGAGGAACACCAGCCAGTCCCGGCGCGCCCGGAAGCCGAACAGCCACAGCAGAATGCCCTCTATGATCAGGGTGGGCACCAGGGTGGACAGGAACTGGAGGCCGTAAAAGCCCGCCGGGGAGGTGGCGGAGGTGATGGTGTTGGTCTCCCAGTCGTAGGTCAGGTGGGTGTAGAACACCGTGCGGGTGAAGGGCTCGTCCGTGGCCTGGGCCCCGCCCGGGCCGGACACGGCGATGCGGAAGGTTCGGGGCAGGCCGTGGTAGCTGAAGCGGTGGATACCGTCCGCCTCCGCCGTCAGCTCACCAAACAGAGGCGCCCGGGTTCCCGTCACCAGGGCGGGGTACCAGCCCTCGCCCTCCCAGCTCCTCAGCCCGGCGACCAGCGCCGGGTCGTAGTCCTCCACCTCGATGTTGTCGTGATCCGGCTCCGGGTCGGTGATGAGCAGATCCAGGTAGTACTCCCCCGCCGGGGCGTTGACCACCGTGATGGTGACGGCGGGCTTGGGCCCCGTATCGGCAGAGGCGGTGCCCGGCAGCACCGCCAGACAGAGCAGAATACACGCGAGGGCCGCAAAGAGGCGACGTTTCATAACAATCCTCCTTCTCTCCGGCGCATCCTGTAGGGCGCGGCATCCCTGACGCGCCGTTCGTTTATCGGGGTGTCCACCCCTCGCGGGGCGGGCCTGCGCGGTGGGCGCCCCATTGGGCGCGTGCGGCGGGGGTGAGCGGCTCGCCTGACGCATGCCCCCGGAACCGGGTGATACCCTGGGAAATGGCGGGTCGGCCAGGTGTCCGACCCCTACGAACGGCCACAGCGGCCGCCCCGGTATTTCGTCGGCATGGCACCGACGGCGGCCCGGCGGGCCAGGCTGGTACAGCGCAGCCACTTCCAGGATTTGCAGGGTAATCCCGATGCGTGCCGCCCGAGGCGCGGCAGCGCCTGCAGCGTCAGTGCCAATAGAGCGGGCGGCAATGCCGACCCGGTTTTTGCAAGCCCCGTACAGCCCACCGCCGCCATGAGCCCCCGTACTGGGGGGTCCAGGGTGGGCGAAGCCCCCCGGCCCTTCTTTCCCCCCATTTCTTCGGGAAGAAATGGGGGCGCCCGCCGCGCAGGCGCGCCCCCGGGGGGCCCAGCGTGAGAACAGGGAACCCCTCATCCGTCATTTGCTCCGCAAATGCCACCTTCCCCCCTGTGGGGGGAAGGCCATAGGCGGGCGGGCGACCACAGGTCGCCCCTGCAAACGGCGCGTCAGGGATGCCGCGCCCCACGGATTCGGGCGGACACTATCCGCCCCTACCCGTCCTTCCGGGGGTGGAGCAGGCGCTTGTAGTAGCCGTCCACCTGGTAGAGCACGGCGGCGGGGTTGTGGCCGGTGACCCGGTCTTTTGCCACCAGGGTGGTGACCAGGGCGTCGGAGTACTTGCAGAACATGCTGTCGTGGCCCACGCACAGGCCCACCACGATGTTGAGCTCGGTGCCCAGCCGGTTCAGGTGCCGGGCCTGGAGGATGGGGTTGCACATATTGATGCCCACGGCCCTGCAGTCGGCGTCGATGCCCACCAGGGTCTTGTCCGCCATGCCCGCCTTGCAGGCGATGGAGCACACCTCAAAGCCGTTGGCCCGGAGGATGCGGGCCAGGGCGCGGCTCTCCTTCAGCAGGCCGGCGCAGGTGGCGATGCCGATTTTGTGAAAGCCCATGCGTCGGGCGAAGTCCATGGTCTCCTCCACCCGGGTGAGGCGGCAGTATCCCTCGTACTCCACCCGGGCGGCGGCCTTCAGCACCTTCTGGTTCTCCGGCAGGTTGCCGGCGGCCAGGGCCTCCTCCAGCTCACCCTCCGCCAGGCGGGCGGTGGTGCAGAAGGCGGGGTAATTACCCGTGCCGTTGATGCAGCCGGCGCTGCCGCAGTCGGCGCAGGAGAGGCTGCACTCCTCCACGGCCCGGCCCCCCTCAGTCGGCATAGTAGTTGATCAGGCAGCCGGCCAGGACGATGTCCCGCTCCTCCCGGGTCATGCCGGGCAGCTTGAGGGTGACGGGCTTCTCGGCGCCGTTCTGGATGAGGGTGGCGGAGATCTCCTCCGCGCCGGAGTCCACGGCAGCGCGGATGCCGGGCAGGTAGAGCCTGTCGCCGGGCTGGATGTTCCAGTCCTTCACGTCCTCGGCGATGAAGGGCAGCATGCCCCAGTTGACCACGTTGGAGCGGTAGCGCTTGGTGGCATACTCGGCACACAGGTTGGCCACGCCGCCCAGCACCCGCTGGCAGGAGGCGGCCTGCTCCCGGGCGGAGCCGTCGCCGGGCTTGAGGGCCATGATCATGCTGCCCAGGCCGGTGCTGGCCGGGTCATGGCCCATGAGGGTCTCCTGTACCTGGGGGTCGCCGGGGTTGGTGCGGCGCAGGCGCTCCACCGCCAGCACCTCCTTGGCCCGGGGCACGTACTGGGGATCCTTGCGGCTCAGGGCAAAGTCGGAGAGCTTGATGGGGTTGGAGCGGTAGGAGGAGGTCTCGCCGGAGGGGATGAGCTCGTCGGTGGTGGTCACCGGGTCGTAGATGGCGGAGCACACGGTGAGCAGCAGGTTCTCCGGCAGGGCCACCTGCTCCGGCCAGTCGGCGATGTTGGGGCCGAAGACCAGCTCCTGGCTGGGATCCGCCTTGCCCACGCCGTAGTACACCCGGGCCTGGTAGGGGGTGGGGTCGTAGGCGAAGGGCTCCACAGCGGGATCCACGGGGGGCTCAGGCAGCTCGTCCGCGCCGGTGAGCACGCCGCCGTTGAGGGCGGTGGCGGCGATGCTCCGGGCGTCCATGAGGGCCACGTAGGACACCTGGCCGTCGGAGGGCTTGGATCCCTCCCGGTTGGGGAAGTTGCGGGTGGAGTGGCGGATGGAGAAGCCGCCGTTGGCGGGCACGTCGCCGGCGCCGAAGCAGGGGCCGCAGAAGCAGGAGCGGATGGACGCGCCGGCGGCCATGAGGGAGGCGATATAGCCCCTCCGGGTCAGCTCCAGGTTGACGGGCTGGCTGGTGGGGTAGACGGACAGCCAGAACTCGCCGGAGCCGATGGGGCGGCCGTCCAGGATCTGGGCCGCCCGGACGATGTTCTGGTAGGTGCCGCCGGAGCAGCCGGCGATGACGCCCTGATCCACCATGAACTTGCCGTCCACAATCTTCTCCCGCAGGGAGGCGGGCTGGTTCTTCAGCTTGAGCTGGCGCATGGTGTCCTCGTCCACCCGGTGGAGCAGCTCGTCCATGTTCTCCTTAAACTCTTTGATGGTGTAGGCGTTGGAGGGGTGGAAGGGCAGGGCGATCATGGGCCGGACGGCGGACAGATCCACCTCGATCACGCCGTCGTAGTAAGCCCCGTCGGCGGGGGCCTGGGGCTTGAACTCCTCCCCCCGGCCCAGCACGGCCAGGTGATCCTTCAGGGTGTCGTCCGCCGGCCAGACGGAGGACAGGCAGGTGGTCTCGGTGGTCATCACGTCGATGCCGGAGCGGTAATCCATGGACAGATTGGCCACGCCGGGGCCGAAGAACTCCATGACGGCGTTCTTGACGGTGCCGTCTTTGAAGGTGGAGCGGATCAGCTCCAGAGCCACGTCCTGGGGGCCCACGCCGGGGATGGGCGCGCCGGTGAGGTAGATGGCGATCACCCTGGGATAGGAGATGTTGTAGGTCTTCTTCAGCAGCTGGCGGGCCAGCTCGGGGCCGCCCTCGCCGATGGCCATGGTGCCGTAGGCGCCGTAGCGGGTGTGGGAGTCGGAGCCCAGGATCATCTTGCCCGGGGCGGCGTACCGCTCCCGCATGTAGGAGTGGATCACGCTCTGGTGGGCGGGGACGAACTCGCCGCCGTACTTCTTGGCCGCCGACAGGCCGAACACGTGGTCGTCCTCGTTGATGGTGCCGCCCACGGCGCACAGGGAGTTGTGGCAGTTGGT
>ERZ1643247.1854-NODE-1854-length-17979-cov-9.274102_pt1 | contig 17979 bp, 10 predicted proteins | sample MGYA00579264_ERZ1643247 | MGnify/ENA primary metagenome ERZ1643247 (study PRJEB29033, sample SAMEA4952262) | chicken gut metagenome | biome: Broiler Chicken; feature: Gastrointestinal Tract; material: Caecum | place: Ireland | collected 2018 | study: Broiler... | reverse complement strand
CTGTTCTTTGAGTACTTGTGTACTAAAAGTTAATTGACAGAAACTTTCAAACATCTTAAAAAGATATTTAATTCATTTCCTTCTATTCAATTTTTAATCTGCGCATCGCCGAACTTCGTTCGGGGCTCCTCACGAGAAGAGCTTGACCATAATACCACATTCAGGAAGATTTGTCAAACGTTTTTTCAAAAGTTTTTCAAAAAATTTTTGAACCCGTTTGCCGCACTTCCGGGCGGATGGCCCTTCACGCGAACAGCCTGCATATAATACCACACTGTTTTCGGAAAGTCAACCGTTTTTTCGAACTTTTTCAAACTTTTTTTCGCCAAGTGCAAACGGTTGCGGAAAAAGCGCGTTTATGCTATAATGAGCAAAACGTACGGAGCTTTCTATGTATAAAACATTCCGCATCATCTTTGCCTGCGCGGCGGCTGCCGCCGCTGCGGCGAGCGTATTTTTAGGGATCTTCCTCGGCATCGTGCCCTTTTTCTGCTGCGTCATCGGCGCCGTTTTCTTTTTTGCAATGAGCATGCTTTTCAAATTCCTGCAGGAGGACAAAGAAAAGAAGAACGCGCCCGAAACGCCCGAGATCCCCTCCGTCGGGGAAGCCGCCGAACGCGCGGACGAAACAAACGGCGCGGACGAAACGGACGGCGGCGATACGGATGCGCCGAACGCCGCGGATGCCGACGGAGCCCCTGCCGAAGGGGAGAACGACGGCTCGGACGGCGCGGCGGAAAACACGAACGTGCCGCGCGGCGAAAAGACAGACGAATAGACGAACACGCAACGAACAGGGGCGCCCTCCGCAAGACCGCGGAGGGCGCCCCTTATATTACGCGCGCAGGCGCGCAACTTTAATAATAGCAGCGCACGGACGAAAGCACAGCGCCGTCACCACGCCATATTCAGGAAGAGGGGCCGATGCGAACATTCGCCGCGGGCGGAGACGGACAGCCCCGCGCGGCGCTCCGCCTCGATCCAGGCGGGGAACACCACGCCGTGCCAGTGCTCGCCGCCGAAGACAAGCGAAAGATAGTGCCCGCCGTAGAGCTTCCACTGCCCGCACGGGCTGCCGTTCAGCGTCAGCCCGCCGCCGCGGCAGAGCCGCAGCCCCGTTTGCGCAAACGCACAGCGGTCGTTGCGCGCGGGGAGTTCGATGTAGTCGAACTTCCCGTCCGAAAGGGTGCATAGCTCCTCCTCGGTCACGTCGCGCAGGCGCTCGCCCGCGTAGCGGTTGGGGTTCATGACCATTTCGCCGCGCGCGTTGAAGGAATACAGGCAGGCGCAGAGATAGAAGGGAACGGGCCCGCGCGCCTTCGGGCAGGGCGAGCAGGCGTGAAAGACGACGAGATCGTCGCCCGCCGCCGTACGGAACAGGTCGTTGTGCCCCGCCGCAAAAAAGTCGAGCGGCGCGCGGCGGTCCTCCGCCGTATGGTTCCAGCTGAACGAGCTTGCGAGCTTCATGCCCTGCGTGCCGTACGGCTGCGCCGTAAAACCGCCGTCCGCTTCTCCGCTCATCCAGAAGCGCATGTTGTATTCGCGCGCGAGATCGTCGCAGGAGGCGACGAGCACATAGCGCGGCACCGTGCGCCATTTTTCCGCGCCCGCCGCCGCAAACGGATCGTCACAGACGGGCACGGCGGGATGGTACGCCATGACGGAGCCCTCCGCCGAGGACGTGCCCGTCAGATCGTCCCCGTAGTACTGCGCGGCGGTGATCCCGCCCGCGCGCAGCTGCGCGAAGGTATACCCGTCCTTGCGCAGCCCCGTGGCGGGGTCGAGCTCCAAAATGCGGATGCCGCCGTACCAGGAGCCGTAGGTCATGAACATCCGCCCCGACGCGTCGTACACGATCTGCGGGTCGATGGCGTTGGGCGTCCTGCCCCACGCCCCGCCCGAGAGGACGAGCGTGCGCACAAAGCGGTATTCGCCCGCGACCGAATCGGCGTGCGCGAGGAAGATCGCCGAATAGTTGTCGCCGAACTTTGCGGTATAACAACCGTACAGCCAATAGCCGCCGCCCTTTGCGGGGACCACGTCGGGCGCCCACAGGGTGGTGTTTTTGCTCTCTTTGCCGTACAGGGCGGTCAGCTCGCGCGTCATTTCGCGCAGGGAGGCAAGCCCCTGCGGGAATGCCTGCCCGACATATTCCCAATGAATGAAATCGCGGGAACGGCGGATGGGATAGAAATTCTGCCCGAACGCGCCCGTAGAAAAGACATAGTACCAGCCCCCGACTTCGATGACGGAGGGATCGTGTGCGCCGAACGTGTCCCACTGCGCGGGCGAAGGAACGTCTTTGCCTGCGGGACGGAGCAACTGCCCGAACTGCGGATCGGACGGATACTGCGTTTGCATCGTTGAACAAGCCTCGCTTTTTTGATCTGCCGCCAAGCGTGCGGCCATGAAGGACGGCGCCCGTATCACACGAGCGCCGTTTATCGGGCGATATGATAGCATAACCGCGAAGCAAAAGCAACCGTATGCACCGGATAATTTTTAAAAATTCCGTGAAAAATCCGCTTTTTCCGCAGGGAATCGTTCCCCTTCCCTCCGCGCACCGCATGGGTGCGCGGAAAAGATCCCGCACAAACGTTGCGGGGACCGCACCGCGGTCCCCGCCCGATAAAGCCTGTTCCGTTTTACTCCGGGAAATCCATGTTGAGGTACAGGCAGTCCTGCCCGTCTTCGCTCAGGCAGGAGATCGAAATACCGCCGCTGCGCGTTTTTTCTATATACGCAGGAAACGCAACGCCGTAGAACTTGCCGGAGAGCGAGCCGCCGCCCGTCGCTGCGGAGATCGCCGTGGTGATGTTGAGCAGCACATAGTTGTCGCCGTACAGCACCCAGGTGCCGACCGCCGCATCGTTGAAGTAAATGCTGCCGTCTTCGCGCAGTTCCAGCCCCTCCATCGCATAGCCGCCGTTGAATGAATCAACGTACACACTATCCGATACATACGCAAAGGAGTACGCGCCGTCCGTCAGCGTATAGATCTCCGCCGCCGTGACCTTGCGCAGCCGTTCGCCCGCGTAGCGGTTGGGGTTCATGACGATCTCCCCGCGCGAATTGAAGGCATAGAGCGTCTGCGCCTGGAAGTAATTGTTTGATGAAAACTCATCCTGCAGAGAAACAACGAGGAGCTCCTCGCCTTCGGAAGTCTGTAAAAAATCATTCCGCCCGGGGGAATACCAATCCTTAAACCCAAGGGCTCCGGACGAAGCCTCTTTCCCTGTCCGCCAACTGAAGGAACCGGACACACGGCTTCCGCGCACACTTCCGTTCTCCGCCTGAAAGGGGCCGGTCGGACTTGCAGAAGAATAGCAGCGCATGTTGTAGCCCTGTAAAAAGTCGCCGGAAGATGTCATCAAAAAGTAGCGCCCTTCATAACAGCTTTCCTCGGCATTATACGGGCTTGTACCATCGAAAGACGAAATTTCTATTCTTTCATGATAGGACATGGCTGAAGAGCCTGTTCCGTTTACGACCAAACTCGTACCATAACGCTGCGCCGCGGGAACCGTACTGTCGGACAAAAGATCTGCGCCCTCCAACCCATCCGCGCGCAACCCTGTTTTCGGATCAAGTTCCAACGACCAAATCCCCGCGCCGTCTCCAAAAGACCCGTATGCCATATACATCTTGCCCTCCGCATCATAATATACATATGGATCAAGCGCATTCGGGTTTCTGTTATTTGTCGGCCACCCGTCGAAAGAATATAAAAGGACGGCAGGATTATTGTTTTCTGTATAGACCAACGTATACGGTCCTGTGATCTCATCGGAATAGCATTGAAAAATAATGGAATGCCCCTGCCCGAGATCCGCCGTCCAGCTTCCATACAGCCAATATCCGCCGCCATAGGCGGGCACTATGGCCGGCGCGCTAAGAGCCCAGCTCCCTCCGCCGTTATACCCGCTGCCTTTTACTCCCCAATTCGGATCGGCGCAGATGATCTGATAGATATCCCATAATTCATTATTTACAGTAGGATTGTTGCTATCGCCGGGCGCCAACCCGTTTTCATTAAATCCGGGAATGGCAACGCCTGTATTTTCCCATACGATCAAATCATTACTGCAACGGATCGAATAACCGAACAGTCCGTAATTATCCGCTCCGAAGGTATAATATTTCCCGTCAACCTCAATAACGGACGGGTCAGATGCGTTAACTTCACCGGCGGCGGCCCCGCCGACCCCGCCAAATCCGTTCAACGGCGAAAAAGAGACTTCCGTCGGATAGACCGACGCAACACGCCACCTGAAAGATTCCGCTAATTTATTATCTTCGCTGACAAAAAACAACCTGTACTCGCCTACATCGGTTGCGGACAGAACATATGACGCATAACACCGCCCGTCTATTACGGAAACCGTTTCACTTTTTACCGTAACGATACTCTCTTTTTCCGTAAAAAGCGATACGTTTTTTTCCGCTGTATATGAAACACTGAGCGTCCCCTCTGCTACAGACGGATCAGTCACGGCCGCCTCGTTTTCGTCATAACATAACAACGGATATTCTTCCACCTTAACATCAATGCCTGCGTCGGGGAGGTCTTCAAAATCGACAGTCGTCTGGGAAGAATCGCCTTCCTTGTTTTCCCCGCAGGCGGCAAAGGATACACTTGCCGCTAAAAGGCACAGTATCAGCAACCAACTTATTAAAAACTTTTTCATCGAGCTGTTTATCATCCTTAGCTTTTCTGTTCTTTCCGTTATCTTTTAAAGGGGGATCACCGGATCGTGACCCCCCTAGTGCATGTTGCATCGTGTGTCTTTATTCCCCGATATCCATCATATTGAGATACAGCGTGCTATTGCCGTTTTCGCTGACACAGGAAATCGAGATGCCGCTCGCCGTTTCCTTTTCGATAAACGCGGGGAACGCGACGCCGTAGAATTTACCGCTGATCGAACCGCCGTTCGTACCGTTGATGGCGGTCGTAAGGTCGATCAGGATATAATTATCGCCGTACAATTCCCACGTGCCAACCTGTACATTGTTGAAATACACCGTATTGCCTTGCCGCAGTTCCAGCCCTTCCATCGCATAACCATTATTGAATGAAACTGTACGAGTGCTGTTTGTTACTGCCGCAAAGGAATATGTGTCAGAAAGAGTATAAATCTCCGCTTCCGTAATTTTACGTTCGACCTCGCCCGCATAGCGGTTGGGGTTCATGACAATATCTCCGCGCGAATTGAAGGCATACGTCGAAACAAACAAGTAGTGGTTATTTGTGTCGAACGTGATCCTGTTGTGGTAAACCAACAGGTTCCTGCCCTGCGACGTCTGGATCATATCGTTGTGCCCGGGCGCATAAAAATCGAACGTGATCCCGTTATCGGAGCCGCTTGTCCTCCAACTGAACGATCCGGATACGCGCGTTCCCGTAGAGCTGTTTCCCGTCGTTCCGCCATATACGCCGTTCGCCTCCGTCGAATAGTAGCCGCGCATGTTGTAAGTCGAAGACAAACTTTCCGACGAGGTCATCATATAGTAGCGGTCCTGATAGGTGCTTTCTGTTGCGTTATATTCGCCCGTACCGTCATAGTCGGAGATCTCCACATCCTGATGGTAAGCAATGACGGAGCCCTCGGTGTTAGTATTCGCTGCGAGACATGTACCATAGCGCTCCGCCGCGGAATAGTCCGTGCCGCTTGCAAGATCGGATGCGGTAAGCCCGTCTTTGCGCAGCCCCGTTTCGGGATCAAGCTCGATACACCATATACCGCCAGAGAAGGAACCATAGCTCATATACATGTTGCCTTCAGCATCATAATAGATGGAGGCGTCGATCGCGTTAGGATACGGATTGCCGCCGTCAAAGGAATTGACGATGATCGCAGGCTCGCCGTTGCTCGTATGCACGAGTTCATACGGTCCCGTCACCTCATCTGCATGGCAGAGGAAGATGACAGAGTTTGGCGAACCAAATGCACAGGTCCAGCTGCCGTACAACCAATAGCCGCCGTCCGCCGCCGGTACGACCTCAGGCGCCCAAAGCGTCATATTCCTCCCATCCGGGTCATCCCGGGTTCCGCTCGTAAACTGAGGGAAAGAGCTGACAACCTGATACACTTCCCACAGCGCGTTGGAGCTGTTCATTGTTTCCGTTGTCGGAGGTGCGCCGTTCACGTTGTACCCTTCGATCGCCGCGCCCGCCCAGCGCCAGTTGATGAGATTGGTGCTTTGACGGATGGTGTAGCCGTACAACGTATAGTTATCCGTAGAGAAAGAATAGTAGGTTCCGTCTGCCTCAACGACGCACGGATCGTGCATGTTCGCCGTGGTCGTACTCATATTGTTTGTGCCAAAATTGGAAAATGCTCCAAAAAGCGGCCGACTCGGATAGGCGGGAGCGACGTTGTACGTCAGTTCGTCCGTCTCCTCGCCCACTGTAACAGAAACCGTATAATCGCCCGTACCCGACGCCGTAAAGGTGTAGCTCGCCGTCGTCACGCCGTCCGCCGTAGACGTTTGCGGCGCAGACGCCGTCACGTTGCCGCTCGTAATTTCTACGGCTGCCTCTTCGCCCTCGTCGTAGGCGATGGCGAAGGTATCCGTCGCAATAGAATCGTCCGTAACTTTATCCGCCGACGTATCGTAGCTGAGTACGGGGATCTCTACAACGGTATAGGGCTTCTGCTCCACGGTACTGCCGCCTGGTTCTTCGTCGCAAGCGACAAGCGCCGCGGGAACAATACATATACAGAGGGCGAGCAAAACGCTCAAAAGTTTCTTTTTCATGCCTGTCTCCTGAATTTTTTGTTTTCCGCAAAACGTTTTTCTTTTGCCCGCACCCGCCCGCCATAGGGCGCCGCGGGGTCTTTACAAATCCACCGCCGCCGTCAGCGGCTTCCCTTGTAAAAACCGTCAGCAGCCCGCCCGAACCGGGCGGGCTGTGTTTGGTTTACAGTAAAAATTTTTCTATTAAGAACGCACAGCAGAGCTTGCGCCAGACACCTCCATGATGTAGAACGCCGCTTCCCCGTTAGCACAATAGAAGTCAAAATTAAGGTCGCTCAAAGAATCGACTCCCAGGTCGGCAGCGCTCGCTGTAAACGTTTGTGTGCCCCAAATTGCATCACTCTGCGTAATCGTAAAGTCATACGTTTCACCATTATAGGTGTAGTCATTTACTTGATACTCTTTTTGGTTCATAACATCCAACCAAAAACTGTAATAAATATCATATTGAATGCTTACTTCAGAATCTGTCTTTCCGTCCCATGAAATGGTTATTTCAACCCAACAGAAACGTGAAATGTCAGTAATACTGTTTGCGCCAGTGTAACCACCGGTCCATGATTTCGAATAATCTTTATTCAGCGATGCTGTTGCAAAACCAAATGAAGCCGCCCTCATATCTGCAGCGCCAAGATAAGCACCCCTTCCTGTGTGTGAACCGTTGCTGTCCCACAATACAACACGTGTATTGTACCAGAACAACTTATCTATATTTCCTGTAATTTGCTCTTCTGTAACAGAGTTCACAACATAACCAGAAAAGGTCATTGCATAGCCGTCGTCAGTGTCGTCATCATAATAATAGTGTACACTGTCTGCACCAGCTCCGAAAGTAGCCGTCTGCGACTCTGCCTCATACAAAACTGTATTTGCATAATCGACCGCCCCTTTCGTCAGCGTGCTGAAATTTTCATAAAAGTTTTGTCGGTCTTCCGAAATTTTACCCGTTGCACCATTTTCGGCAATCCATGCAGCTTTGGCTGCAGCAACAGCCTGCTCATCTTCACTCGTTGCCGATGTGCACTCAAGATCCTCTGCCGTGTACGTTTTACCGGACACGTTTTCATATAAATCACATGCCTCACTTTCCGAAAGCGCATAGCCGAGGATCACGTCGTCCGCATAGATGCAGGCGTCCGCCCCAAACATTCCGAATGCCGCACCTAATGTTTCGAGCGTATACCCGAAATACTCCGTTCCGTTCAGTGCTGCAATAAAGCGAGTATACTGATCTATCACGCCGAAAAGCAGTTCGTCCTGATTGGTGATGTCCGTTCCCGTATACCAATCGGTGCCGATCAACGCCGCGCTGTAATAGTATGCAAGCCTGCCGTTCGTATAGAAGTACACGCCGTCCGTCTGGATGGACACCGTCACATAACGCCAGTTTTTGTAATAATTGTGCGCTATATTATATACGACGTTGTAGGTCTCCTCATCGGTCGCATCCTGGATGTTGCCGGCGATGGCGTTCCAGCCCGTATAAGGATCGGTCGCAGAGCCGTCAAACTCCCGCATCAGCGTATCCGTGGCATTGGAAAGCACGCGGCGCGCCGCATAGCTCTCCTCCGTATAGGCGCCCCTGCCGACATTGACTACCGTGTTACCGTTCTTATAGCTCGGGTAAATATTCAAAGCGACACTGTTTTGGGTTCTGGTTCCGTAAAGGGTTCCCCACGTTAGGGAGGCTAAGCTGTTGGTGACGATGTTGTATCGGTCAACAGCGAGTGTTTCCGCGTCCTCATCTGAGACGCGAGTGCTCATATCATAGTTATACGCCCAGAAGGAAACCGAAGCACCTTTCGTCGTATTATCGCTATACAACCCTTCGAGCGCACCGTTCAGCGTGATTCCGCTCGTAACATTGAAAGCCGTTTTAGAAGAGCTCCCTTCAACGGAATCTTCCAGCGAATCAATGCTCGCCGTTTGTGCCGCACCTTCGGAACTGTAATAACCGTCCCGCCCATTCGCTTCCCCGGTGAAGGGGTCGTATCCGTACAACGTTGCGGAAGTATCTTTGTCGGATTCTTCAAAATCATACAGCGCGAGAAGTTTGCTCTTCAAACTTTCGTCCGTGACCAACTTTGCTGCCGCATTTTCACCCGCCGAAGTGTCTCCGTCCTTTTCCTGGTCGTCGGCGCAGCCCGCAAACATCACGAGCCCGAAAGACAGTACTAGGAGAAGCGCCAACACAAGCGCTGCAATTCTGTACCTTTTGCTTTGCATAATGCCTACTCCTTTATAATAGTTTTCCTGTCTCTTCCATAGAAGAGACGTTTCCCGATTTTCACATCTTATCTAAGAAGATGAACCATCACGGTTTTGTTTGGAAATATTTCATTACTTAATAATACGTATTTTCGCTGTCTTTTCGACAGCGAAAAAGGGACTCCCTTTTTCGCTATGTGAGGAACCGCCGCCTGAGGAGCTGTCGCCTTTGGCTGCCACTTTACGAAAAATTGCAAATTTACGGCGCGGCAACATATTGCCGCCGCGCCATCCGTCTAAATCCTTTGCTGCATTCTTTGCGTCTTGAAACAAACAAAGCAACGACTTATTCTTTAGACCCGGTAAGCATGATAGACCCGAGGATCCATTTCTGGAAAATTGCGAACAGGATCAATACCGGCAACAATGCCAAAACCGAAACAGCCATACTGACCGCATAATGGCTCGGATTGTTGGAAACAATATCCGGGAACTGTGCAACCAGCAACGCCAACGGGCTCCATGCTTTGTTTGTTACAAAGAACAGAGGGCCAAGATAGTTGTTCCAACATCCGATAAAACTCAAAATAAACTGAGCCGTAATGGCGGGCATTGCCAGAGGAATGACAAACGTCCAAAAGATCCGCCAATAACCGGCACCGTCGATCTTTGCAGCCTCCAAAATGGCGGTAGGCATGCTGTAAAGATACTGACGGATAAAGAACGCCGTCATAATGGCACCGAAACAACCGGGAATGATCAGCGCAAGCCCGTTCTGCGTCCAGCCGATCGACGCATAGATACAATACTGCGCGATCATCAGCGAAGGACCGGGAATCATGACTGCCGCAAGGCAGTAGAAAAACATGACATTCCTGCCCTTAAAATTAAGTTTTGCAAAGGCAAACGCCGCCATCGTGGATGTGATGATGCCGACCGTAACGGGAACCAACGAGTATATAAGCGTTATCCCTGTCGCCTGCCAAAAGTTTGTCCCTGTTCCGTTTGACGCCAAAGAAAATACGTCCGCATAGTTACCGAACAGGCTTCCCTTTTCCTCTGCAGCAGTGTACGTCGGCCACCACGCCATTTCCATCATCGAAGTTTGGTTTCCCGCAAAGGAAGCCGCAAGCATCCACCAGAACGGATAGATCATGATGAATGCGACCGCGATCAGAACAACATACGTAATCACATCAAAGAAAATCTTTTTCCGCCGTTTGTTGGATCTGTAATATTTACTTCCGAACCCGAACCAGGAACCAAATTTGCACAGCCCTTTAAAAACAGTTTCGAAAAACGAAAGCTTTTCGGTAGAGGCTTCCCCTTCGGCGAGATAAACGACATCGTTATTCATTTCTTCTGTCATCGTCTTACGCCTCCTGTTTTCTGTTCAGCCAGAACTGCACGAGCGTCAGCAGCAGGATAATGATCATCAAAATGATGCCCATTGCCGAAGCATAGGAATACCATTGCTGCCCGTTAAAATACCCGTAAATGATCCCGACAAACGCCGTAACGCCTTGGTAAGCCGCACCGTCAGTAACAACATTACCAAAAATAAGTTCCGGCTCCGTAAAGATCTGCATCCCTCCGATAAACGAGGTTACGATACAATAGAAGATCGTCGGCCACAGTTGCGGTAAGGATATGCGCCAATAAATCGTCCATGCATTGGCGCCGTCAATGGAAGCCGCTTCTTTATGGCTTTCGTTGACACCGTTCATGCCGGCACAAAGAAGCAAGACCGAACCGCCTAACCCTTTCCATGTTGTAAGCAACAACACCGTCAGCTTTTGCATCCATTCATCGCCGCCGATAAAGTTTGTGCCAAACAGTTGCGACATGACCCCGTCATTGGCAAAAAGGTTCTGCCACAGAATGGTTATCGAAACAATACTGGAAACGGTCGGGATATAATAAATCACACGGAACGTTCCCGCACCCTTGATATCGCGGGACATAAGCGCCGCAAACAGCATGCTCAGCGCCATGCCGACAGGGATACCGATTAGATAGAAAACCGTGTTCAGCAATGAGGAACCGAAATATCCCCATCCGCCGGTTACTTCCAAGCCGACTTGGTTGGTGATCGTTTCACTGAACATATATTTGTACCAGTAAAACGCTCCGTTCGGGTTACCCCTTCCCAAGGCTTCCCAAAAAGTCGTATTGCCCCTGTAATCGACAAAAGACAGCCAAACAGACAGTATAAAAGAAATATATATGAATACAGTTGTCCCAAGTACCAAGAAGCTGATAAAGAACCATCCCCACAAGTTTTCGGAAAGAACGGCTCTGTTTATTCTGCGCTTCTTCGGCGTAACGGCAACTGCGGCGGTTTCGCTTTCAGCAGCAGCGTCCTCCGCGGGGATTGCTTGTTCTTGCATCGCTTCCTCCTTTATTTTTTGTATTCTCTCACGATCTATTCCGAAAGGAGAGGGCGGGAGTTCCGCCCTCCTCTTCCGAAAACAGTTCGTTACATCAGCTGGTTCAGCTCATCCAGAATCGAGTTGGTAAGCAGGTCAGCCTGCACATACGAAACGATCGTCAAGCAATAGGTCGCAGGAGTCACAAAATTGCCGGTATGGTTGTTTGTCATGCTAGACGCGTCCGTATCGATCGTCGGCAGCGGGAACAAAGCATTCAGCGTGCCCTGCACCGTTGCATTATTCGCCAGATCGTTGCTGAGGTGCTCCGTGTCAAGCTGGGAAAGAATCCATTCGTCCTTATCTACATTATAGGCAAGCAGGGCATTCCCTTTATACCTGACGAACTCCTGATCGATCCAGCTGCTAGAATAGGTATACATGCACGAATCCGCCGCGCCGTTGAGCGCCGTCATGCGCACCTGTAAGTTACGAGACTCTCTGTCAAGCGAAACCATGTTCAATGCTTTGTAGCACATGTTGACGCCCGGTGTTACGAGCGAATTCAAATCGGAATCCGCATAGTATTCATTCAAATACGGGACCAGCGACGGGAAATTATTGGTTATGAATTCCCTAGGGCTCTTCGCGGTCGCCCTTCTGGACTGCATATAGTTTGCCGCGCCGACCGCAAAGTACCAAATCTGCTCGCCCTCCAACGTGATAACGCCGCCCGAAGCCGTTTCGTTCAGCATCCCGTTGATAACGTTCGCAATATCATCGGAAGTATACGTTAAAATCCCGCTGAACCCTGCAACCGATCCGGTATAGTATCCTTTTACAAGATTCATTTCTGCTTCCGATACTTCCAATGTACCCTCTGCATTTCCGTCGGGCGAAAGCATTTTTGCAAAGTCGTTCGCATATTCGGTTCCCGTAAACGCATTGTCGCCGTCGGCATAGCGCACATAGCTGTAGCACTGGCTGACCAGCGAGGAAAGCTGTGAACCGGAATAGGTCAAAGAAAGCTGTCCTTCTTCCGCCATGGCAAGATATGCGCACAGATCTGCGGCGGCTTTCGCCTTCCATTCGCCGACATTCAGCACCTGCCTATTGACGGCATAGCCGACCGTATCCATACGGGCAAACCATTCATCCTGACGAGCGTCCATCATCTTGACCCACGTCGCATTGTCGGAGGATGTGCTATCGATTGTCCAATTACTGTCGTACGGGTTGTACGTCGAAGAGGTGTTCGCGACGCGTACAGTATCTGCATATTCATTGCTGCTCGCCCCGGCAAGATTGTCCTCACTCCAAGAGGTGGAGGTGTAGTCGTTGCTGTAATACGCCTCCTGATATTTATAATCTTTGACCTTGGATGCGATCGCGTAATCTTCGCTGACGGGCTCGGGCATGATGCCGACGTTCAGCCTGTTCACGGGCGTAGAGTTGAAGTTCTGCAGATCCCAGGTACCAACGCCATAGAAAACTGCACGTCCTGCCTGCATCAAAGCAAACCCTCCGCGCGTAGCTTCATCTTCGTTTTCGTTCCCGGCAAAGTACGCATTCCCGTTCCAGTCCGAACCGTATGCAAGGAATGCTGCGTACGCTTCTACAAATGCTTCGCTGTTGATACCGTAACTTTCCGCACCTTCGTCAAACGTATACAGCCCGTCGCTGTTTGCATGCGCCGAAGTATTCTCCGATCTCTGCCCGTTTGCGTCATACGAATACCGTGCGTCGACGGAACGGCTGTCAGAATCGATGATATCCGCGTCATTGCCCAGCAACCACGCCGTCAGATACAACGTGCCTTCGTACTGGTCGTTGCCATACACGAAATTGGTATTGGAATAATACGGGTCGTTGAGCCATTTCATCAACGTATGCGAACCATTGCTGTTCCTGTCCGCAAGCTGCGCAAACATGCAGACGGCATACGTCATCGCACTGTATTCGCTGTACGTATAGGTCACGTACCCCAACGTGGAGTCATAGATCGTGCCATCCGCTCCCTCGACCGTATACGTGTCGCCAGGCCAACCAGGAATCGTCACTTCGTACCCGTCGTTCCTCTGCGCCAACATAGCAATAGGATCGCCGTCAGCAAGCGCCTCTTCATACGTATCATAGTTATAGAAGTTAAACGGATAATATTTTGTCGTGACACCGATATTGATGTACGAATCGGAATTTTCCCAATCGGAACCGTTCCAGACCTTAACGCTGCCCGCGGGAGGCGTATAGTTGCTGCTTGTGTAAGCGGTTTTGAGCGAATCGGTGAAATAATTCTTGTTGTACATCAAACCAAAGGAGGAATAATCCTTCGGCACACCGTACAGACCAAGCTCCTCCCCGCTTTCATTCTTGAATGTCGCCGTTCCGTCAGAGGCGACCGACGTCTGTCCAAAATCGATCGTTTCGCCCGCAGCGTTCGTTTCGGCATTATAGGTGTAGGCGCTCAAACCGCCCGCCCAAACGTCGTTATACGAATAGTTGTTCCAGTTTACGTACTGCGAAAGATCCAACAACCTGTCGTTCAACGCATAGGCACGGACAAACTTCGGCGACAGATAAATAATATCCTGCGCCGTACCCGAATTAAGCGCTGTGCGCAGTGTGTCAAAATACGTATCATCTACCTGCTCATAGGTATAGTTGACTTCCAATTCTTCGACGCCTGCCTCCGCAAGTTCATCGGCATGCTCCTCGCTGTACTCAGCCTTCCAAGCATCGATCAATGCCTGGTTGGTTGCCGAGTCTGCCGCTGAACTGAAGATATACACGCTGATCGTATTGCTTCCGCCTGTGCAGCCGGCAAACAGCCCCAGGCAGAGCGCACACGTCATAAGTGCCGCAACAACCGTCGCAATCACCTTTCTTAGATGCTTCTTCATGCTCCAATCTCCTTTTTTATTTTTTTGCTTTGTTTTGCGCTGCTTACTCCGTATCGAGAAAGAAGCGCTCTCTTAACGAAGTGGCTACTGCCAAAAGCACGTTTACGCCTATCGCTTGTCCGTCGGAGACTTTCTTTTGCCGGGGACCGCATAAAGACTCTCTTTCCGGGACAATCCTCCTTTCATAAAGCATGCTTTACAGTAGTATTTCCCTATGCAACAAAAACAAAACAGCTTTTAGAAAGGGGAACCGAGGAACAGTCTTCACACCATAGGCAAAAGAAAAACATCCGCTTTCAGGCACACGAGCGAATAAAGCCCCACATGCCGAAACCCGGATGTACGCTTCTCCTCTCCCCCTCTGATTGAGTTTATGATAACACACAAAAATTGCACTGTCAATACTTCGAAAAATTTTTCTTGTCGATTTTGACGAAAAATTTTACCGATTTTTGACAAGAATGCCCAAGGAACGTTCACATGAGAACGTTTGTTTGTTTTTCGTTTCCCGCTGCGATCGGTCCGCCGGGCTGTTCCCGTTCGCCGCCGCACCGCGCCCCGAAAGGCGGCAAAAAATCCCGCGGAAAACTCCGCGGGATATCGCAACGTTCCCTTATATATATATATAATAATGTTAGTCAGCCCCCGCTCTTTTCTGCGGCAGCCCTTTAAAACAGCTCCTTGTCCTGCCGCTCGGCAAGCTCTACGATCTCGCTGATGCGGTCAAGGTCGTCGGTGTTGTAGTAATCGATGTAGATCCTGCCCTTTTTATCGTTGCCGATCAGCGACACCTTTGTTTTAAAGGCGTGCCGCATGCGCTCGACCAGCTCTTTCAGTTCGACGGAGACCTGCTGCTTTTTCTTTTCTCGCTTTTCGGCAAGCTCTTCGGGGGAGGCGAAATAATCGCGCACGCTGCGCTCGACGTCGCGGACGGACAGGCCGTCCTTGATCGCGTCCGAAGCGATCTTGTACTGTGCGTCCTCGGGCAGGGTGACGAGCGTCCGCGCGTGCCCCGCGCTGAGTTTGCCCGCCGAAACGAGAGAGATGACCTCCGGCGAAAGGTTCAGCAGGCGCAGCGTGTTGGTGACCGCGGGGCGGGATTTGCCGATACGCTCGGCGAGCTCTTCCTGCGTCAGGCGGTACTCGTCCATGAGCTGTTTCATCGCGTTCGCCGCTTCGATGGGGTTGAGGTCCTCGCGCTGCAGGTTTTCGATAAGAGAGATCTCCTTGATCTCACGGTCGCTGTATTCGCGCACGACGACGGGCACTTTGCGCAGCCCCGCAATTTTTGCGGCGCGGTAACGGCGCTCGCCCGCAATGATCATATACGTGCCGCCCGGCTGCGCCGTGACGACGATGGGCATGATCATGCCGTGCTTGCTGATGGACGCGGCAAGTTCGTTCAACGCGTTTTCGTCGAAGTGCTTCCGCGGCTGGTTCGGATTGGGGCGGATAAGCTCCACATCCACTTCGGTCAGGTCATGCCCCTCCTCGGCCGCCGCGCGTTCTTCGGGCGTGTACGACGCGACCTGCGCGTCACCTTCCGCTTCCAGTTCCGAAAACAGAGCGGAAAGCCCCCTTCCGAGCCCCCTGTTCTTGTTCATAGCCATGCGCATATCCTCCCGCTTTTTCTTTGGTCGTTCCCGCCTGCGGAGAGCGTCCGTGCGGCGCGCCGCCGCACCCCTCCGCGGGGATGCGAATTACTTTTTCGTTTCTCTGTTCAGGTATTCCTGCGTGAGCGCCTTATACGCCCGCGCGCCGGCGCACTTCGGGTCATGCAGCATGATCGGCTTGCCGTAGGAGGACGCCTCGACCAGCCGCACGTTGCGCGGCACGACGATCTCGAACAGGCGCTTCGTGAAGAATTTTTTGATCTCCTCCGCGATCTGCCGCGAAATGAGCGAACGGTTATCGTACATCGTGAGCACGACGCCGTCCACTTCGAGCGCGGGGTTTAAGTGCTGCTTGACGAGCGTGATGGAATTCATCAGCTGCGACAGCCCTTCGAGCGCGTAATACTCGCTCTGGATGGGGATGATGACCGCGTCCGCCGCGGTGAGCGCATTGATGGTCAGAAGCCCGAGCGAAGGAGAACAGTCGATAAAAATATAGTCGTACTTGTCCTTCACTTCCGCGAGCTTGTTTTTGAGCACCTTTTCGCGCCGCGGCTTGTAGACGAGCTCCACCTCCGCGCCCGCAAGATCGATGTTGGAAGGCAGCAGGTCGAGGTTCGGCACTTCCGTGTGCACGATGTCCTGGCTCGCCTTTTCGTCGTCGTCGATGAGGACGTTATAGACGGACTGTTTGAGCGCGCTTTTGGAAAAGCCCAGCCCCGTCGTCGCGTTGCCCTGCGGGTCGATGTCGACGATCAGCACCTTTTTCCCGAAATCCGTGAGGTACGCCGCCATGTTGACGCAGGTCGTCGTCTTGCCCACGCCTCCCTTCTGGTTGGAGAAGGATACGATCTTTCCCATTTTCTCTCTCCTTTGTTTCTTCCCGCGCCCGCGCGCAAATCGCGGACGCGGCTTGATTTTTCAATGTTTCACGGGCGCAAAGCCGTTCCCTCGCGGGGGCTTTATTCGTCCTTTTTCCCGTCTTCCGGCGCCGCCGCGCCGTCCTGCGCGTCCTCGGGTCTGCCGTGTTCGACGGGCACGGCCTGTTCGGGCGGAACGGCGCCGTCCGCTTCCGCAGGCGCGCTCTTGCCGCCGTCTTCCGTGCCGGACCCTGTTTTGGACGTCCCTTCCCTGTTCAGGAAGCGTTCAAACGGGTTCTTTTCCGCCTTCTTGTCCGCGCTGTCCATATATGCGTACACGTCTTCAACGGTCGCGCCTTCGAGCAGCATATCCACTTCGTCGGTGTAAATGGTCTCGCGCTCGATGAGCACGCGTGCCATGTTGTCGAGCACTTTGCGGTGCGTGCTTAACAGTTCCACGGCGCGGGCGTGCGCGGATTCGATGATCTTGCGCACCTCTTCGTCGATGATGCCAGCCGTCTCTTCGCTGTAGCTGTTGTGCGCCTCCATGTCTCTGCCGAGGAAGATGGGGTTATCCGAATTGTAGGTGACCAGACCCACGCGCTCGCTCATGCCCCATTCGGTGACCATCTTGCGCGCAAGCTCGGTGACGCGCTGCAAGTCGTTCGACGCACCCGTCGAAACGTCTTTGATGACGATCTCCTCCGCGACGCGGCCGCCCAGAAGCTCGCACACGAAGTCCGTGAGTTTCGCCTGCGTCATGTGGTTGTCGTCGTTGTCGGGGCGGGTCATCGTGTACCCTGCCGCCATGCCGCGCGCGATGATCGAGACCTCCTGCACGGGGTCGCAGTTCTTGCACAGCTTGGCGATGATCGCGTGCCCGCTCTCGTGGTACGCCGTGATGCGTTTGTCCGCTTCGGTGACGAGGCGGCTCTTCTTCTGCGGGCCGAGGAGCACCTTGTTGATGCCTTCGAACAGCTCGCGGTTGCCGATCATCTTTTTGTTCGCACGCGCGGCGAGGATCGCCGCTTCGTTCAGAAGGTTTTCAAGATCCGCGCCCGAGAACCCGCTCGTCATGCGCGCAAGCACTTTGAAGTTCACGTCCGGTTCAAGCGGTTTGTTGCGCGCGTGTACTTTTAATATGGATTCGCGTCCGCGCACGTCGGGGAGGTTGACGTGGATCTGCCTGTCGAAACGGCCCGGCCGCAGCAGGGCGGGGTCGAGGATGTCCGCGCGGTTGGTCGCCGCCATGACGATGATGCCCTCG
>ERZ1643247.1851-NODE-1851-length-18006-cov-3.739736_pt1 | contig 18006 bp, 11 predicted proteins | sample MGYA00579264_ERZ1643247 | MGnify/ENA primary metagenome ERZ1643247 (study PRJEB29033, sample SAMEA4952262) | chicken gut metagenome | biome: Broiler Chicken; feature: Gastrointestinal Tract; material: Caecum | place: Ireland | collected 2018 | study: Broiler... | reverse complement strand
TTTCCCATGGTTTTGTTCAGATGCCGGATGGAAAGAACCGGCGTGTCTGCTGAAATTTTCTTTTCTGTATCGGTCATACCGGCACCTCCGTTCTTTTTACAATTGAAGAATCGCTGTAGCTTCCCTGAGGAGAAGCGGTGGCGATTTTCCAGTCTCCGTTCTCTTCATAAAGCTGGAGCAGCACCTGCTGCTGGGAAGTAATGCGGATCGCGTCCTCGCCGCTGGAGACAGAAGCCGGCGTAGCATCGTCACCTGTGTCAGACTGTGTGTCGTAGGCGTAGTCCATATAGAAGGGCGACAGGTAGGTGCCGTACTGATCGAGCCAGGCGTCCTGCTCATAAGTGACCAGAGCCGTGCAGGCGCCGGGGCCGTTTTTCTGAATACGGCAGCCGGTGATGTTCAGGTTAAGCGCCAGAGGTATGGCTGCCGACAGTCCGTATTCTTCTGATTCGGCGGAACCGGAAAGATAGCTGTAGAAATCAGAACGACTGCTGGCGTAATAATTTCTGCTGCGGGTGTTGTTGCTCCAGAACTGATTTACATTTTTCAGAAATGCGTTCTGAGCTTCGGATTTGTCTTTGGCGTTTGTCAGTGCGGCGACGCAGTTTGTCATATAATTTTGAATGCGGCTGCTGATTGCGGGAACGCTTTGCTGAAAGCGTGCCTGATCAGCTGACTGGAAGATAATGATGCCGACGATCAGAGCGGCGCCGAGCAAAAGCCCGCGGTTCCATCTGCGAAATTTTTTCATGAGATTCCTTCCTTTCCTTGAATTGAGCGGTGCTCCGCTGCTGTAATCCGAGGTTAGCACGGGGCAAAACGGAAGTCAATGAGGGCAAGAAAGGCTTAAGAAAGATTAAAGGAATCTTCCGGTTTGCAGAAGAAAATAGTAAGGAAAGGGCAAGAAATACAGCAAAAACGGGTGTTACGGCTTGATAAAAAGAGAAAGAAATATTAGTGCAAAAGTACTTGCTCGGAGGGCAAATCATTCATGAGAAATGATGAGCCGGATAAAGGCGCAGACTGAGATGCCTGTTCTTTATCCGGCTCTTTTTATGGGTCGGATAGATCCATAACAGGCGCGCGTCCCCGGAAAATCCGGATGGATATACGGGGATGCCGCCGCTCTCGATGGCATCAAGGGTATTTTTCTTTTGATGTTTGGTCAGATTTAATTTTAGAAGAGGTGTTCTGTCAGACTGCAGGATCGCCCCTGCCGGTCACGATCTCATATCCGATTTTTTCCATCCGGCGGCGCAGGGAAGCGCAGTTCTGGGCGGATTCGTCGCCGGTACAGAGCTTGTTGTCGTACAGCTCATATTTCTTCCGCACGGAAGCGGGAGACAGGTTTGGCATGATGACGTTGGCTCCGGCCAGGATGCCCTGCTCCCTGCCGTCCGGAGCAATGGTGCCCAGGGCGGTGGTGGCGGGCAGAAGCACGCCGGGGAGAATCACGCGGATGAGGGACAGCAGATATACGGTCAGCTCCGGCGTTCCGGCCGGATACTCCCGGAAGGGTGTGCCGTGGTGAGGAATAAAAGGGCCGATGCCGCACATTTCGGGCTGAAACTCTTCCAGAAATTTCAGGTCGGCCGCCAGGCACTCCGTTGTCTGGAAGGGAGAACCGACCATGAAGCCGCAGCCCACCTGGAAGCCTGTTTTCCGCAGGACATGGAGACAGTCCATCCGGTGTGCCCAGGACATTTCCCGCGGATGGAGCTTCCGGTAATGAACGGGGTCGGCTGTTTCGTGGCGCAGCAGATAGCGTTCTGCTCCCGCTTCATGGTACAGGCGATAGATTTTCGGGCTTTTTTCCCCCAGGGACAGGGTGACGGCGCAGTCCGGAAAACGGTTCCGTATGGCGCGCACTGTCTGGCAGACGAGTTCATCGGAAAATCCGGGATCCTCCCCGCCCTGCAGGACAAAGGTGCGGAAGCCCAGAGCATAGCCTTGCGCGCAGCATTCCAGGATCTGCTCCGGGGTGAGGCGGTAGCGCTCGCACTTCCGGTTTCCCCGGCGGATGCCGCAGTACAGACAGTTGTTTTTGCAGCAGCTGCTGATCTCGATCAGTCCCCGGATATAGATGGAATTTCCGTAGATAGAGCGGCGCAGCGCATCGGCCTTCCGGGCCAGATATCCGGCGGTCTCCGGGGTGCGCTCCCGTATCAGAACAGCGTATTCCGCTGTATCCAGCGTATGATTTTTTTCCAGTCTGTCGATCAGTTCTTTTACTTTTCTTTCCATTTCTGTCCTTCCTTCCGGACGCGGCCCGTATGGCGTCTGCCCTGCTCCGTTTGTTACCTGTGAGCATAGCATAAAAAAGTGAAATTGACAACGAAGGCAGATTTAACCGGAGTTTTACCTGAACTTCATCTGTTCTGAATTTTCCTGTGGTATACTCCACCTGACTCATAGTGTAAGGAATGCTGTCTGGGGTCAGACGTTACAGTCTGTACCGGGAAGGAGTATGTAAACAGGATGAAAGAACGAAATGAGAGACTTGGAGAGGGACTGCTGCGCCGTCTGGCTGTGGGCGGACTGAGCGTAGCAGTGACAGTATCATCCCTGGGCGCGGGAATGGCCGTTCCCGTCTACGCGGCGGAAAATGAAGCCGTATATCAGGATACGGAACAGCCGGACGCGGGCCAGAGCAATGAGCAGCAGGCGGAAGAGCAGTCCGGCGCAGGGCAGACTGTTACGGAACAGTCCGGTACAGGCGAGTCAGAAGGTGCTCCGGCAGAAGAAGGGCAGAATGGCCAGCCGGGCGCAGGAACAGCCGACAGTACTGCGGCAGACGAGTCCGGCGAAGGCAGTGAAGGAAACAGCCAGACAATTTCCGGGAAAGCACAGGAAGACGGACAGAACGGTACAGAGCTTCAGTCAGAACAGAATTCCGAACTGCAGACGCTGGATGCCGGTACACAGGAGACGACCGTAGAGGTGTCCACACCGCTTCTGATTACGGAGATCGTAGCGGATACGCACCAGGCGGACCAGGAGACGGCTACGGGAACGGATGCTTTCGAATATGTGGAGATCTACAACAGCTCAGATCAGACAGTATCCATGGATGATTATCTGATACAGAATATCAACGGTTCGACGGTGACGGATTGGGAGATCCCGGCCGGAACCGAGCTGGAGTCCGGAAAAAGCCTGGTGGTCTGGATCAGAAATTCCGAAAGCGATGGTTTATCGGAAGAGGATTTCCGCTCTTACTATGGAATCAGCAGCGATGCGGATGTTCAGATCGTCATGACGACAGAATCTGTCAACGGATTTTCCAATTCCGGGGAGCGTTCTATACGACTGATCGTCAGGACAACCGAACAGACAATCACGCAGATCACTTACAATGACGGGGAGCAGAAGGCTCAGACGAAAAAAGGCATTAATTTTGGTTATACGGAAGGCCAGGTACAGCAGCCCACTCTTTCTTATGATGAGAATCCCACGCCAGGATCACTCGTGGCGGTGACTGCTGCTTCTCAGGTTATAGCCGGAGAAAATTTTGAAATTTCAGCGGCAACGAATCTGACAGGTCTGATCACAGAGGCCTATGTACAAATCGGCAATGAACAGTATACCATGACTGAAAATGCAGGGACTTTTACAGTATCTGTTCCGGCAACAGCCTATGAGGGTCAGGACAGTTTTATTTTCCAGGTACATATGACCGACGGAGTCAACACCCTGACCAGTGAACAGAAGAGCGTTACGGTAAACCAGCAGGCTTCTGACGCGAAGCTGCCGGCTCCGCTGCTGGTTACGGAAATCGTCCCCAACACGGAGAATATAGGCGACTCCGACGGATATGAATTTTTCGAAATTTACAATGCGGGAAGCCAGGCGGTGAATCTGGATCAGTACAGCTTCTGGTATGACAATGGCAGCTCCGTGACAGAATGGTCCCTGGAGGATGAGGGACTGGTGCTGGATGCCGGGAAAAGCCTGGTGGTCTGGATCAAAAATGAAGCGAATATTGCCGCAGGAACGACAGTTGAGGACTTTAACGGCGAGTATGGAACTTCTTTTACAGAAGGTGAAAATCTCACCACGGTGCAGTCCGGCGGCTTCTCCAATTCCGGAAGCCGGAGCCTGTCCCTGCGGACCAGGACAGGGCTTACTCTTTACACCGTGACTTACGCGGCCGGGGAGTCTTCGGATGGTTCTCTGGGCGAAAATGAGGCCATTTCCTTCAATTACAACGGTTCTGAGATTACCACACGCTATGACGGGACTGTGACGCCTGGCCAGCTGGATGCGGAGCAGTCCATCGTGGGCCAGTATACATTTCCGGAAACGGCGGGCAGCCCGTCTGTGACGGCGGAGGCGCCTTCCCAGGTGAATGCCGGTGAGGACTGGACCGTCCAGGTAACGGATACCAATCTGACCGGAACGATTCTGAGCGCGGAGCTTCGGATCTATGCGGGAGAGGGAACGGACCCCGCCGCTGTGGTGGATATGACTTATCAGGATGACGTGCTGCAGGCCAGCCTGCCCTATGACCAGCTCAGCCAGGCAGATCAGCTCCAGTATGAGGTTGAGATTTCCGACGGCGTCAACAGCGCCGTATCCGCCCGGCAGACGGTGACGGTGGGGAGCAGCGAATCTGTGGACACATCGCTGGCGCCGGCTCTGACCATTACGGAGATCATACCGGATACTTCCAATGTAAACGGCGCAGACGCTTACGAATTTATCGAGATCTACAACAATTCCAACCAGGATATCGACCTGAAGGACTATAAGCTGTATTACAATTACCCGGATAACGGCGATGACAGCGATGTGGTCTGGTGGGAAACTTCGGAGAGTAAAATCCTGAAATCCGGGGAAACACTGGTATTCTGGGTGAAAAACGGAAGCAACGACAGCCTTACCATTGACGATTTTAACACAAAATTCGGTACGAATCTGACCGCTGACCAGCTGATTGAGATTTCCAGCGGCGGTATGTCCAATTCCGGGGCGCGGGGAGTGAAAATTGCTTCCAACGTAAAGGATGTGTTGGATTATGTCACCTATAATATGAACGGAACGGATAATACCAATACAGATAAGTCCATCACCTACCAGAACGGCTACTCAGATGGGGAGTTCGTAAGCACGATGGTTTCCGACGATTCCGACCCGACGCCGGGGACAGTTACGGACAGCGAAAAGCCCCGCTATCAGGCGAAGCTTCCGGATCGGGTGGCAGAGCCGGCGCTGACGGACAATACGCCGTCTTCCTTCAACAGCGGGGAAAGCCTGACCTTCGAGCTGGAAGCCGTTTCCGCTGAGACGACCATTAAGACGGTGCGGCTGTACGTAAAAGATAACAATTCGGACAGCTATGAAACGTATAATCTGCTCAGAGAATCGGGCGACGTGTTTACGAAAGAGCTGCCTTCCGTAGACCTTTACGGCAAAGCCTGGTATGAATATTATTTCGAGGTCAGCGACGGGTATCAGACAGTAGAGACGGATGTAAAGCAGGTAGAAAATGAAAATCCGCCGGCGGAAGGAGACAGTCTGAACGTATCGGATGGGCAGTTCCTGTCCGGGACGACGGCCATTATCGGTACGGGTTCGGATCTGAAAATTGACGGAGAGGACGTTACCCAGGAGACGGTTCCGTCCATAAACGGCGATGCCCTGATTGCTTTTGACGCCAGCCAGACGGATGTGTTCTTCAAGAACGCCGTGGCCATCGGCGACGACGTGCTGGGCGTCTTTAACGAAGGAACGTATGACGAGTGGGCCACGTATTCCTATGCGGTGGACGCGCATTATTTTGATTCGGAGACAAAAGAAATCACGATTGCCTTCCACGCGGGCAACAAGGCCAACAACCTGGAGCATGATATTGAAAACAATGATGATTTTGTGCTGAAAAATATCCGGCTGATCCTGCCGGACGGCGTTTCTCTGCGGCCCGAATCCTACGGGGCGGTCAACGGAATCGGAGCTGTTGAGCATACGGAAGATAACTGGCATCCGGATGAGCCCTATGATATGGGAGCTGTTTCACCGGAGGAAGAGATCAGCATGGGCGACGGCACCAGCAAGGTGGAGATTCTCTATGTGACCTTCCAACTGGAAGAATCCAGCTTCAACGCCCTGCGTTACGACCTGGATACCACGTCCCTGGAGGACGGAACTCATACGATTACATCCGGCGAATGCGCGGCAGACGTCATCGTGGACAACACGGCGCCGGTGATTACGGCCAGTCTGGAGGACGGCAAAACCTACAGAAATGCGGAGATTACCGCGGAGGCGACGGACGCCCTGAGCAGCGAGGTGGAGCTCACCGTTCTGCTGGACGGGGAAGCCATTGAACTGCCCTATACCCTGAATCATCTGGAAATGGAGCCGGGAGAGCATACGCTGAATCTGACGGCCGTGGATCAGGCGGGAAATACGGCGGAGGAGACCATTGTGTTTTACACGCCTGAGGAAAACGCCGCTGTAGAAGGAGAGCTGTCTCCGGCAGACGGCACGACGGTCAACGGCGACCCCACATTTGCTGTCACGGCGACAGACCCCACCGGGGACGATATGACAGTTACCTTCAAGCAGGGCGAACGCTATGAGCTGGGTGATGAAGCTGTCACGGAAACGGAAGGCGTCAGCAATACCTCCGGAACAAACGGACAGAACTTTGACCAGGAATCGGGAGACGGCTTCCCCTGGCAGCAGTTTGACATCGAGGTGGGCGAGCAGGCGGATGAGAACGGTACGATCCGCATTAACTGGGAAGGAACCTCCAACAATGAAAAAACCTTCCTCTACGTCTATAATACTGCTTCGGGGAGCTGGGATCAGGCGGATGCGGAGCAGACGACTGACGGGGATACGATGACCCTGACGGCGGACGTCGCCATGGCGGATTACCTGGACGGTTCCGTGGTGCATGTGATGGTGCAGAACGGAGAAGGCTATACGCCGGAGCAGTACGCGGAGGGCGAGGCGTCCGAGAACGCGACATATAATGAAAACGATACGCCCAGAGAGGACTACGATTTTACCTTCGTGGTGGAAAGCGATACCCAGTATTACAACGAGGATTATGACGGCAATCCCAGCCAGGACGTGGACGGCCAGTATCAGTATCAGCTGGATATCCACAACTGGATCATCAACAACCGGGAACGGATGAACATTCAGTATATGTTCCATGACGGAGATATCATTGATGATGAGCCGCTGATTCCGGAATGGGAAAATGCGGACGCGGCATATCAGATGCTGGACGACGCCGGAATCCCGTACGGCGTGCTGGCCGGCAACCACGATGTGGGACACCTGGACGGAGACTATACGAATTTCAGTAAATATTTCGGGGAGGCCCGCTACAGCGACAATCCCTGGTACGGCGAAAGCTATGAGGACAACAGGGGCCACTATGATCTGATCACGGTGGACGGAATAGATTTCATCATGGTCTACATGGGCTGGGGAATCGGCGATGAAGAAATTAACTGGATGAATGATGTACTTGCCCAGTATCCGGAACGGAAGGCGATTCTGAATTTCCATGAATACCTGCTGGCCAGCGGAGGCCTGGGTGAAGAGCCTCAGAGAGTTTACGATGAAGTGGTGGCTACAAATCCCAACGTGTGCATGGTGCTTTCCGGTCATTATCATAACGCCCAGACCCGCATAGATTCCTTTGACGACGACGGAGACGGCGTTGCGGACCGGAACGTCTATCAGCTGCTGTTTGACTATCAGGGACTGTCCGAGGGCGGCATGGGCTATATCCGTCTGATGCACTTTGACCTGGAAAATGAACAGATTCTTTTCCGCACCTATTCGCCCAGCCTGGACGACTATGATGCCAAGGACGAAACGGATATCGGCGATGTGGCGGGCATCAACGGAGAGGAAGAATTTACAATTTCTTTTGCGGACCTGGGAATTGAGCCGGAGACCAAAACCCTGGAAACCACCGGCCTGACTGTGGATCTGTACGGCAGCGGGGTAATCGGGACCGTGGAGAACGTGGAAAGCGGCACTACGGCCAAATACACCTGGACGGGCGCTCCGGAAGGTACGTTTGGCTGGTACGCTGAGATTACTGATGCCAACGGCGGTTTGACCAGAACGGACGTTAACTATGTGACCATAGAAAAGACGGGCTACGAGCCGGTAATCACCCTTCCTGACAGCTCCGACAACGCGGTGCAGGAGGGAGCGGAGTTCGATCCGATGGACGGCGTGACGGCTGTGGATTATCAGGGAAATGACATTACAGACCGCGTTACGGTGACGGGAAGTGTGGATACTTCCGTACCGGGTACCTATGAGCTGACCTACGACGTTACGGATGAAGCCGGAAATACAGCTACGGCGGTGAGAATCATCCGTGTGCTGGGAGAGGATAGCGGAAACGACAATCCCGGGGGCGGAGACAATGAACCCGGCGGCGACAATCCGGGCGGCGGCACCGGAACGGGTACCGGAACAGGCGGTGGAACAAATACCGGCGCAGGTGGCGGAAACGGAACGAACTCCGGCAAGAAGCCCTCAGGAGGCCAGCAGACCGGAAACAGCCCGGCCACCGGAGACGTCAGAGGCGCATGGACGCCTGCCTACGTATCAGCGATTCTGGCAGGATTTGCAGGACTGACGGCGCTGCTGAAGAAAAGAGCGGTTCGCCGCAGCGACAGAGAAAAATAAAGAAAGAAAATAAGAAAGGAAGCTCTGTGCAGATGTAACAGTTTGCATAGAGCTTTCTTTACTATTCCGCATTTCTGCAAGCAGGGAAATCATGCTCTGTTTTTTGAAACTGTAAATATTGACAATGCGGCAGGAGCAGCGTATACTTGCTGCAAAATACGGCAATACGGCTAAACTCCGCAGAAAAGGGACAGCAGAGATCTGCGGATGAAACAGAAAAGAGGGACGAGGAGGTAAATGACATTCTGGATATGATAGAACTGTATTATTTCAGCCCGACAGGAGGGACCAGGAAGGCGGCAACTATCCCTACAAAGAGGCCATGAATATGCCTGCTGCGCCGGTTTCTTTGCCGGATTGCACCCGGTGCGGAACCTGTGAGAAAATCTGCCCCACGGACGCCATAAGGGTAAAAGACGGGGCTGTCATAACCGATGCGGAAAAGTGCATTCTCTGCATGGCCTGCACCGCGGCCTGTCCGCAGAAAGCCCGTATTCTTCCTCCGCCCTTACAGGAAAAGATGGAGCAGAAGCTTGGCGCGTTAAAAGCTGTAAGGCGCGAAAATGAATTCTTTCTGTGAAAATGATATGGAAACGACAGAAAATATGACAGAAAAGATATTGCAGGCGGCGGTGAAGACAGGATTCCTCATTTCTTTTGAAATTTGCCTGAAACGGCATGAAAGTTAAGCGGTAAAAACCGCAAAAATGAAAGCACCGTTCAAAACAGTCAGGGCAGACAGATGCCTGCCGGACTGTTTTGAACCGGTTTTACAGATGTGTTCTGTTCAGATAGATTGTTCAAATTGGCTGACAGATTCGGCGGCAGCGGCCAGTTGCAGCCAGTTTTTCAGTTTGTTGGGGTCTCTCTCGGCCAGGATTTTCTGAAGAAGCGGTTCCGGGACGGGCTCTTTATTTTCCAGTAGAAACAGAATGCTCCTGGCCATTCCCTCGGTTTCGCCGGCTTTCCGCTCATCTCTGAGCAATTCTTCCAATGTCATAAAGAGTTCCTCCATGGCGCGGCTTTGTTTGATTTTCTGTACGCTTTTCTGGAGCTGGATGATGAAGTCATCCTGAAAGTCCTGCTGGCTTTCGACCAGATCGGCCCGGACGTATCTGAGAAATTTCACCAGTGCTTCCGGTACGTCCTCCCGGTTCTTGCCACAGGTATTTAAGAAAATACAGCGGCATCCGTCTCCAAGCCGCCGGTTCATATTTTCCAGACAGCGGTTTTCGAATGTATATCGGAAGTAACCGGCGTCAAAGGGATCAAAATCACAGATAAAGATCACGTATGTATCGGGGAGATCCTCATAGGCATGCCCGGTGAGCAGAAGATCCATGTCCATCTGGCTTCGGTAGTAGCGGGCCCTCCGGGTCAGGGCGTCCCGCGGCACCACCTGCATTCCTCCGTGTAAAAGAGGAATCCTGCCTGACCTGATTATAGCACCCGGGATTCCGGCATGCAACAAAATCAGAAGCTGCGTTTCGGTAACGGAATCAGAGGCTGAGTTCCCCTCTGGACAGAAAAAAGGTTCTGGATTATAATCAGAGTTAATGCGTACAAAGACAGTTTTTTAAGCGGGAGATGCGTAGTTATGAATGAAAATGAGATTGATGTGCCGATTTATCTGATCACCGGATTTCTGGAAAGCGGCAAGACGACGTTTATTAACTTCACGGTACAGCAGGAATACTTTCAGATCGAGGAGCCGACTCTTCTGATCACCTGCGAAGAGGGCGAAGAGGAATACGACGAAAAGCTGCTGCTGAAGCACAATACCCTTTTGGAGACGATTGAGGAGCCGGAGGATTTCACTCTGGAGAAGCTGAAGAGCTTTCAGCGGAAATACCGCCCGGAGCGGGTGATCCTGGAATACAACCCTCTCTGGAGCGTGCAGAAGCTGGAGGAGATGAAGCTTCCCAGGGGCTGGGGCATCGTGCAGCATATCGTGACTGTGGACGGCAGCTGCTTTCAGGTATACATGAACAATATGAAATCGCTGTTTGTGGAAATGGTGCGGAACGCGGATATGGTCATGTTCAACCGCTGTACGAAGGAACTGCCGCTGGCCAATTTCCGGCGGAGCATCAAGGTGGTGAATCCGGCCTGCGAGATTCTTTTCGAGGATTCCGAGGGCGAGCTGACGGATATTTTCGAGGATTCGGTGCCCTATGACCTGAATGCGGACGTCATCGAGGTGGACGATGTGGATTACGGCATTTTCTACGTGGATCTGGGCGACCATCCGGAGCGGTATGAGGGAAAGACCGTGCGGTTCAAGGGCATGGTGCTGAAGAGCCGGGATGTGGGTGCGGATTTCTTCGTGCCGGGCCGGATGGCCATGACCTGCTGCGCGGATGACACCACATTTATCGGCTATATCTGCAAGAGCAAAAATGCCGCCCGCCTTCCCATGGGAAGCTGGGTGGAGGTGACGGCGTCGGTGGAATATAAGTACGTGCCGGTCTATCATGAGGAAGGTCCGGTGTTCCGGGCAAAATCCATCAAAAGCGCCCAGCCGCCGGAATCTGAGCTGGTGTATTTTACGTAAAGAACTGTATTTCCCGGAAAAGAATATTCAGGAGAATAAGTATGTATATTATAGTAGGACTTGGAAATCCGGGCCGGAAGTACGACGGCACGAAGCATAATGTGGGCTTTGACGTCATTGACCGGCTTGTGGACGAACATGGTATTCCGTCGTCTGGAATCAGCCTGAAGGCCATGGTGGGAAAAGGCATGATCGCCGGGCAGAAGGTGCTGCTGGCAAAGCCCATGACCTATATGAATTTGAGCGGCGAGGCTGTGCGGGCCCTGGTGGATTATTACAAGGTCGATCCGGAGCAGGAGCTGGTGGTGATCTATGATGACATCAGCCTGGAGCCGGGACAGATCCGGATTCGGAAAAAAGGGAGCGCCGGCGGCCATAACGGGATGAAGAACATCATCGCCCATCTGGGGACGGAAAAGTTTCCCAGAATCCGTGTGGGGATCGGAGCCAAGCCTCCGGAATGGGATCTGGCCGATTACGTGCTGGCGCCCTTCGGCCGGGAGGCAGGGAAGCTGGTGAGCGACGCGGTGAAGGATGCCGCTTCTGCACTGGAGATGATTCTGCAGGGAGATATCGACGGAGCCATGAACCGTTATAATCACAGGGAAAGCGGCAAGGGAAAGGAAGCATGAAGGCATTGTTGCAGCCGCTTCAGGAGACGGCGGGATATGAGGACCTGTGCCGTCAGCTCCGGAACAACCGGGGGCTGTTGGAGGTTTCAGGCTGCCTGGAATCTCAGAAGGCCCATATGGCGGCGGGGCTGGGGGAAGGCTGTCCGGCTGTGCTTCTGATCGCGGAAAATGAATTAAAGGCAAAGGAGCTGTATGAGGACTACCGGCTTTACGACCGGGAGGCGCTGCTGTACCCGGCCAGGGACCTGATTTTCTATCAGGCCGATCTGTCCGGCAATCTGCTGACCAGGCGGCGCATACAGGTTATACAGGCATTACTGGAGCGGAAGAACGTGACTGTCATCACCAGCGCAGGGGGGTGTATGGATCGTCTTCTGCCTCTTCGCGTGCTCAGCAAACATATCGTAACACTGAAAAATGACAGTGCCCTGGAGCTGGAAAAATTCAGCCGGGAGCTGACTGAAATGGGATATGAGAGGTGCGCTCAGGTGGAGGCTTCGGGCCAGTATTCCATCCGGGGCGGTATCCTGGACATTTTCCCGCTGACCGAGGAGAATCCGTGGAGGGTAGAGCTGTGGGGCGATGAGATTGACTCGATACGCAGCTTCGATGTGGAGAGCCAGCGCTCGATTGAGAATCTGGAAGAAATCACCATTTACCCTGCCACCGAGGAGATCGGGAGGGAGGAAAAGGGCTTTTTTCAGAAGCTGACGGATACCTTTCTGGATTATTTTCCGGAGGACAGCCGGATTTTCCTGGATGAGCCGGGAAGGATTCTGGAAAGCGCAAAAGCGGTGTTTGACGAATATCGGGAATGTATGGTTCACCGGATGGAAAAAGGACAGGCGGCGCCGGAAGAGGGAGACCGGCTTTTGTCCCCGGAGCAGCTTTCCTATGAGCTGAACCGGCGGAACTGTACAGGGCTCTGTCTGATGGAACTGCGGAAAGGAAGCTGGGACATCCGGGGGGAGTATTCGGTTACGGTGAAATCCGTAAGCCCCTACAATAACCAATTCCCCATGCTGGTTAAGGATTTGAAGCAGTGGAAGCGGTCCGGCTACCGGGTGGTGCTCCTGTGTCCGTCCAGAACCAGGGGCGCCCGCCTGGCGGGAGATCTGCAGAACGAGGGCTTAAATGCCTTTTTCAGCGAGGATGAGGAGAGGCTGCTGGCGCCGGGAGAGATCCTGGTAGCCTACGGAAGCGCCCGCAGGGGATTTGAATATCCCATGCAGAAATTCGTGCTGATCACGGAGACGGATATTTTCGGGCGGGAGCAGAAAAAAAAGAAAAAGAAGACCCGTTACAGCGGGCAGAAGATACAGAGCTTCTCGGAGCTTTCCGTGGGCGATTTTGTGGTGCATGAAAACCATGGCCTCGGTATCTACCGGGGCATTGAAAAGGTGGAAGTGGATCATGTGGTGAAGGACTACATCAAGATCGAGTATTCCGGCGGAAGCAGCCTGTATATTCAGGCGACCCAGCTGGACGCCCTGCAGAAATACGCGGGTTCGGACGCCAAAAAGCCGAAGCTGAACAAGCTGGGCGGCCAGGAGTGGAAGAAGACCAAGACACGGGTCCGCGGCGCGGTGGCGGATATCGCGAAGGATCTGGTTGCGCTTTATGCGGCCCGGCAGCAGAACAACGGTTATCAGTACGGACCGGATACGGTATGGCAGAGGGAATTTGAAGAGCTGTTTCCTTTTGAGGAGACAGAAGACCAGCTTGCTGCTATCGAGGCTACCAAGAAGGATATGGAGAGCTCGAAGATCATGGATCGGCTGATCTGCGGAGACGTGGGCTACGGCAAGACGGAGATCGCTATCCGGGCGGCCTTCAAGGCCGTGCAGGAAAACAAGCAGGTAGTGCTTCTGGTGCCGACTACTATTCTGGCTCAGCAGCATTACAATACCTTTGTCCAGCGGATGAAGGATTTTCCGGTGCGGATAGATCTGCTGTGCCGGTTCCGGACGGCTGCCCAGCAGAAAAAGACTCTGGAGGATCTGAAAAAGGGCATGGTGGATATTCTGATCGGCACGCACCGGGTATTGTCCAAGGATGTGCAGTTTAAGGATCTGGGGCTTCTGATTATTGATGAGGAGCAGCGCTTTGGCGTGGCTCACAAGGAAAAGATCAAGCAGATGAAGGAGCGTGTGGATGTGCTGACGCTTACGGCTACGCCTATCCCCCGGACGCTGCACATGAGCCTGATCGGCATACGGGACATGAGCGTGCTGGAGGAGCCGCCTCTGGACCGGGTGCCGATCCAGACCTATGTTATGGAATATGACGAGGAAATGGTGCGGGAGGCGGTGAGCCGGGAGCTGGCCCGAGGGGGGCAGGTGTACTATGTCTATAACCGGGTCAGCAACATCGCCGATGTGGCATCCCGTCTGGCCCGTCTGGTGCCGGAGGCGGAGGTGGCCTTTGCCCACGGGCAGATGAAGGAACGGGAGCTGGAGCAGATCATGTACCAGTTCATTAACGGAGACATCGACGTGCTGGTGTCCACCACGATCATTGAGACGGGCATGGATATTTCCAACGTTAATACGATCATCATTCACGATGCAGACCAGATGGGGCTTTCCCAGCTTTATCAGCTCCGGGGCAGGGTGGGACGCACAAACCGCACGGCCTATGCGTTCCTCATGTACCGGAGAAATAAAATGCTCCGTGAGGTGGCGGAAAAGCGCCTGCACGCCATCCGGGAATTCACGGAGCTGGGAAGCGGCGTCAAAATTGCCATGCGCGATCTGGAGATCCGCGGCGCAGGCAACCTGCTGGGCGCGGAGCAGCACGGTCATATGGAGGCTGTAGGCTATGACCTGTACTGCAAGATGCTCAGTGAAGCGGTGCAGGAAGCCAAGGGAATGAAGCGCCAGGAGGATTTTGAAACGTCAGTGGATCTGGTGATGGACGCTTTCATCCCGCCGTCCTATATCCCGAATGAGGGGCAGAAGCTGGATGTTTATAAGCGGATCGCGGGCATTGAGAACCGGGATGAAGCGGAGGATATGCTGGAAGAGCTGATGGATCGTTTCGGGGAACCGCCCAGATCCGTGCAGAACCTTCTGGCGGTGGCGGAGCTGAAGGCTCTTTCCCACCGGGCATACGTGACGGAGATCAAGCAGACCGGACAGGAAATCCGGATTACACTGTATGAAAAGGCCCGCCTGAACGCCCAGGGCATTCCGGAGCTGCTGGAGCAGTACGGGCGCAGCCTGAAATTCAAGCTGGAGACAAATCCTTACTTTCTGTATCTGCCGGGTCCTCCCCGGAAAAAACGGGAAACTGTTCTGGACCAGGTGCGGGGCTTTGTGGAGGACCTGAGAAAATATGTGGAAGAATAAAGAGGCCCGTCTGTCTGTGGACTGGCCGGCGGTTCATGAAAAATGTGTGAAATTTCCCTGAATTCGGGAAAATAAGTTGCCCGGTCATGGAAAAGAGGATATAATATTCAGGTAATGGCGCTTTGAGAGCCCGCGCGCATCGGGCTTTGCGATAAAGTAACGCCGAAAATACGAAATCTGGAGGAAGTTATGAAAAAGGCAAAGGTATTTGCAATATGCGGAGCGCTGTCTCTGACGCTGGCGGCGGCAGGAATGGCAGGCTGCTCTGGAGAAACGTCGGTAGACGGAACGGCAACGGCTCTGGTTATCAACGGGGAAGAAGTGAATGCAGGAACTGCGAATTTTATTCTGCGCTATCAGCAGGCGCAGACGGCTTATATGATGGAGAGCTACGGCTTTACCACCTCGGGAAGCAGCCTGTGGGGCACGGCTTCAGATACCAGCAGCTACGGTTATCAGTTTAAGGATTCCATAAAGGATACGATTACGGATCTTATTCTGCTCCGTCAGCATGCATCAGAGTATGAGGTTTCTCTTACCGATGAAGAGCTGAGCCAGATCGACAGCGTGGCGCAGACCGTTGTTGACAGCAATACGGACGCGCTGGCAAAGATCGGCGCTACCAAGGATGATGTGGCGGAGGTGCTGGAGCTGTACACGTATCAGGCTAAAATGGACGAGCCTATGAAGGCGGATACGGACCGGGAGGTTTCCGACGAAGAAGCGGCCCAGACCACCATCACCTATACGCGTATTCCGCTGACGACGACGGATGACAGCGGAAATGAGACGGTCGTTTCCGATGAGGAAAAAGCTTCGCTGACGGCAGACTGCGAGGAACTGATCTCCCAGGTGCAGGCTACGGGCGATGTGGCGAACGCTGATATTTCTGCCATCGCAGAGGAGATCAATGAAGATTTCTTCTCTTCCAGCTACAGCTACGGCAGCGACGATACGGCGATGCCGGATTCCGTCCATGAAGCTGTGGATACGCTCTCGGACGGCGAGCTGTACGACGGAGTTCTGGAGGATACGGATACTTATCTGTACGTGGTTCGTCTGGATCTGGCTTTTGACGAGGAGGCTACCGAGACGGAGAAGCAGAGCATTATCTCGGAGAGAGAGACAGAAAATTACAATAATAAGCTGCAGGAGTGGAAGGATGCCATTACTGTAGAGGAAGAATCCGCATGGACGGATCTGACGGTTACGGATAAGGATGCCTATACGGTTGTACAGAATACCGACAGCACGGACAGCAGCAGTACTTCCGGCAGCTCCAGTACAGACAGCAGCAGTACTTCCGGCAGTTCCAGCGCGGACAGCAGTACCTCCGGCAGCTCCGGCGCGGGCAGCAGTTCATCTGACAGCTCCAGTGTCAGCGGAAGCTCTGACAGCGCCTCCGACAGCAGCAGTTCTTCATCAGATGACGCTGCGGAATAGGAAGAGATAAATGAATAAAAAAGAATTTTCCAGGCTGGCGGATGGCCAGGTGGTGCTGCTGGACGGCGCCATGGGTTCGAATATGACGAAGATGGGAATGCCCCGGAATACCTGCGCGGAAGTCTGGATTCTGGAGCATCAGGAGCTGGCCGCCGGGCTGCAGAAGCAGTACCTGGAAGCCGGCAGCCGGATTCTGTATGCGCCCACATTTTCCGCCAACCGGCTGAGTCTGAAGAAATACGGAAAAGAACAGGAAGTAGAACTCCTGAATACGGGGCTGGTACAGATGACCCGCAGGGCTGTTGGAGATCATGCTCTGGTAGCCGGCGATCTGACCACCACCGGCGAACTGCTGGAACCCTTCGGCGATCTGACCGAAGAGGAGCTGTATGACGTATACTGTCAGCAGATACGAGCGCTGGCGGCGGCGGGAGCCGACCTTCTGGTGGCGGAAACCATGCTGAGCGTGCAGGAGACGGAAGTCGCGCTGAAGGCTGCCCTTGATACCTGTGAGCTTCCGGTGATCTGTACGCTGACAGTGCAGGAAAACGGCCGCGCTCTGTTCGGAGGAACGGCAGCAGAGGCGGTGGAAACCCTGCAGGCGCAGGGCGCTTCTGCGGTGGGCGTCAACTGTTCCGTAGGGCCGGAGCAGTTAAAGGACGTGGTGCGCGCCATGAAGGAAAAGGCGAGGATTCCCATCGTGGTGAAGCCAAATGCGGGAATGCCGGAGATGGATGAACACGGACAGCCCGTATACCGGATGACACCGGAGCGATTTGCGGTGAGCATGAAAGAACTGATCGGCCTGGGCGCCAACCTGGTGGGCGGATGCTGCGGAACGGCCCCGGAATACATCCGGAGCCTTGCGGAAGCGGCCGGCCTGACCTGATAAACGCGATTATGAGAGGGAGCAGAAAAAATTATGTATAATGACTTGCTGACGATCGGGCCTCTGACGATTCACGGGTACGGCCTGATGACTGCCATAGGTATTATTGCCGCGTATTTCAGCGCGGAATACAGGGCGAAAAAGAAGGGACTGCAGCCGGAGCGGATCTTCGGCCTGGTGGTCTGCTGTGTGGTTCTGGGCTATCTGTGTTCCAAGCTGCTGTATATCATCACGATATTGCCGGATCTGATTGCCAATCCGGATATTTTCCTCAGCTCTCTGGCCGACGGCTGGGTGGTCTACGGAGGAATCCTGGGAGGAATCCTGGGAGGCTGGCTGTACTGCCGCTGGAAGAAGCTGGAGACCTGGAAATATTTTGATCTGGGCCTGGCCAGCGTTGCTCTGGCCCAGGGCTTCGGACGGATCGGCTGTTTCATGGCGGGGTGCTGTTACGGAGCGGATACATCC
>ERZ1643247.1850-NODE-1850-length-18011-cov-7.353085_pt1 | contig 18011 bp, 23 predicted proteins | sample MGYA00579264_ERZ1643247 | MGnify/ENA primary metagenome ERZ1643247 (study PRJEB29033, sample SAMEA4952262) | chicken gut metagenome | biome: Broiler Chicken; feature: Gastrointestinal Tract; material: Caecum | place: Ireland | collected 2018 | study: Broiler... | reverse complement strand
CTCGGGCAAGGCGAACGAAGTTCCCGAAGCGATCGAAAAGGCGCAGGCGCAGGCGAAGCGCAACCTGATCACTGTCCCCATGGTCGCGGCAAGCATCCCGCACGAAGTATACGGCAAGTTCGGCAAGGGCTACGTTCTGATGATGCCCGCATCCGAAGGTACCGGCGTGATCGCCGGCGGCCCGGTGCGTGCGGTCATGGAAGCGGCCGGCATCAAAGATATCCGCACCAAGTCGTACGGCACGAACAACCCCGTCAACTGCGTCAAAGCGGTGATCGACGGCCTTGCGCAGCTCAAAACGGCGGAGCAGGTCGCGGCGGCACGCGGGAAGAGCGTGGAAGAAGTCGTCGGCTGAGGAGGCTACAAAGCATGGCTAAAGTAAAAGTTACGCTCGTAAAGAGCACCATCGGCAGCACGCAGACGCAGAAGGCGACGGTCGCGGCGCTGGGGCTGAAAAAGATCCGCTCCTTCCGCATCCACGAAGATACGCCCGCGCTGCAGGGTCAGATCAAAAAAGTCTCGCACCTGGTAAAGGTCGAAGAGGCATAAGGAGACCGAAATGAGAATCGATACGATACAGCCCGCCGTCGGCGCGAACACACCCGCCAAAAGGCTGGGCAGGGGGATCGGCTCCGGGCTGGGCAAAACGTCCGGCAAGGGGCACAAAGGGCAGTGGGCCCGTTCCGGCGGCGGCGTCCGCCCCGGGTTTGAAGGCGGTCAGACGCCGATCCACCGCCGTCTCCCCAAGCGCGGTTTCAACAACAAGTTCAGAAAGGAATACGTCATCGTCAATCTCTCCGCTTTGGCGGGGGTTGCGGCGGGTACCGTCGTGGACTATGATTTCGTGATGGCGAACGGGCTTGCCAAGCAGGTCAAGGACAACGCAGGGCTGAAGGTTCTGGGCAGCGGCGAACTCACCGCGGCGCTCACCGTCAAGGCGGCGAAGTTCTCCGCTTCCGCAAAAGAGGCGATCGAAAAGGCCGGCGGCACGGCGGAAACGCTCTGAGCAATCACTTCCCGCCGAACGCCTGACGCGCCGCGGCGGATCTTAGGAGAACGATATGTTCGAAACGCTTAAAAACGCTTTCAAAGTCAAGGAGATCCGCAAAAAGATCTTCATCACGCTGCTCATCCTGCTCGTGTACAGGATCGGCTGCTACATCCCCATTCCGGGGCTGGACGCAGGTCAGTTCACTTCTGTGATCGAAGGCAACACCTTCCTCGAGCTGATGAACGGCATCACGGGCGGCTCGCTCGCCCAAGGCACGCTGTTCGCGCTCGGCATAGGGCCGTACATCAACGCGTCCATCATCATGCAGCTCCTGTGCGTGGGCATCCCCGCGCTCGAGCGCCTGTCCAAGCAGGGGGAAGAGGGCAAAAAGAAGATCTCGCAGATAACGCGGTTTTTAACGCTTCTCCTTGCGATCATCCAATCCGTCGGCATCATCCTCGCGTTCGGCAACAGCGCGCTGACGCCGCAGTACTTCTGGAACCAGGAGTGGCTGCTGTGGATCTTCATGATCGTCGTGTACTCCGCGGGCGCCATGCTCACCATGTGGCTGGGCGAGCGCATCACCGATTACGGCGTGGGCAACGGCATTTCGCTGCTCATCTTCCTCGGTATTATTTCCACCGCGGCGGATACGCTTATCAGCACGTTTGCAAGCGCGTTTACGGGCAGTGAATTCACGTTCACGCCGATCCTGCAAATCATCATCTTTGTCGTGCTTTCGGTCATCATCTTTGCGCTGATCGTCACGGTCGACCTGTCCGAGCGCCGCATCCCGGTGCAGTACGCAAAGCAGGTCAAGGGGAGAAAGATGTACGGCGGGCAATCCACCGTCATCCCGATCAAGATCGCCGGCAGCGGCGTCATGCCCCTCATCTTCGCGTTCGCGATCCTGAGCCTGCCCGATCTCATCATGGGTCTGTTCTTCTCCGATTCGACCGCGTATGACAACTACGTCACGTGGTTCAGCGGCGGGCAGGGCACGCTGGGGTGGCTGTACATCCTCATCCTGTGCCTGCTGATCTTCGCGTTCTCGTTCTTCTACGCGCAGATCCAGTTCAACCCCGAAGACGTATCCAAGAGCATCCAGCAGAACGGCGGCTTTATCCCGGGCATCCGTCCCGGCAGGCCTACGGCGGCATACCTCAAAAAGATCTCCCGCCGCATCACGCTGTTCGGTGCGATCTACCTCTCGCTGGTCGCCTTCGTGCCTTCGCTGATCTTCAGCATAACGGGCAACAGCGACCTGCTGAGCGTGTTCTCCACCACGGGTATTTTGATCGTCGTCTCGGTCGCGCTGGAATTCGACAAGCAGTTGCAGTCGCAGCTGATGATGAAGAATTATAAGGGATTTCTGAAATAAGATTTCGCTGCGGATTTGCGTCGCGATCCTTTGTTGCCCTGCGGCAACCCTCAGTCATTTACCTCTAAGTAAACTCCTTCGGGTTTTCCTCGGGCGCCTCGGCTTGCTCGCAACTCCACACCGAAATGCAGAAAAGCGCGTTTGCGCGCTGCCCGCATGAAATTGTAATGCAGCGTGGTTTCGCTTGCGCGAGTTGGTTCTAAAAACCTTCTTCAAAATGCGATTTTGAAACGCGCAAAAGATCATTAAAAAACGCGTATTCAAATCTGAAAGGCGTAAGTAATCGTATAACCCCATGCGCCCGCGCCGAAGGGGGCGGGCGCGCAAAGAATAGCTGAGGAGAGCTTTATGAACATCATCCTGTTGGGCGCCCCCGGCGCCGGAAAAGGCACACAGGCTACGCGCATCTCCGATAAATTCGGGCTGCCGCACATCTCCACGGGCGACATCTTCCGCGACAACATCAAGCGCGGCACCGAGATCGGCCTGCTCGCCAAGTCCTATACGGACAAGGGGCAGCTCGTTCCCGACGAAGTCACCTGCAAGATCGTCGAAGGCAGGCTCGCGGAGGCGGACTGCAAGGGCGGCTACCTTCTGGACGGCTTCCCGCGCAACCTCTTCCAGGCGGAGCAGTTGGATACATTCTCCAAAGTGGACGCCGTCATCAACATCGACGTCGACCTCTCCCTGCTCATGGCGCGGCTGTGCGGCAGGCGGGTTTGCAAAAACTGCGGCGAAAGCTACCATGTGGATTTCCTCGGCGGCAAAACGACGTGCGAGCGCTGCGGCGGCGAGCTGTACCAGCGTAAGGACGACAACGAGGAGACGGTCGGCAACCGCCTGAAGGTCTATACCGAACAGACACAGCCGCTCATCGACTACTACACCAAAAAGGGCGTTCTGCTCAACATCGACGGCGTGGGCGCCATCGACGAAGTGTTCGCAAGGATCTGCGCGGCGCTCAAAAAGTAAGCGGCGGGCAGCGAGGCAAGCCTATGATCTTTGTCAAATCGGAGCGTGAGATCGACCTCATGCGCGAGCCCTGCGCGATCGTGCGCGATACGCTCGCGGCGGTGGGTTGCGCGGTGCGGCCGGGGGTCTCGACCGCCGAGCTGGACAGGGTCGCGCGCGAGTACATCCGTGCGCGCGGCGCCGAACCTTCCTGCCTCGGCTATTGCGGCTACCCCGCAAGCATCTGCGCCTCCGTCAACGAGGTCATCGTGCACGGCATCCCCTCGGAGGACATCGTTCTCAAAGAAGGCGACATCGTCAGCATCGACCTGTGTGCCTATAAAAACGGGTTCCACGGCGACGGGGCGCGCACCTTTGCGGTCGGCGCCGTCAGCGAGGAAAAGCAAAAGCTCATGCGCGTCACCGAGGAGTGCTTCTGGAAGGCGGTCGAACACCTGCGCGCAGGCACGCCGCTGTACGACATCGGCGCAACGGTGCAGGCGCATGCGGAATCGAACGGCTTTTCGGTCGTGCGCGAATACGTCGGGCACGGCATCGGCAGGGAGATGCACGAGGACCCTTCCGTCCCCAATTACGGGAAGCGCGGAACGGGCGTGCGGCTCCGCCCCGGTACCGTCATCTGCATCGAACCGATGATCGCCGCGGGCGCGCGGAAGGTCACCGTCGACGAAGACGGCTGGACGGCGCGCATGGCGGACGGAAAGAGCGCGGCACATTACGAAAACACGGTCGTCGTCCGCGAGGACGGCGTCGAGATCCTTACGATTTAGGAGGTCTTGCATGAAGGTGCAAACGCCCGAGGCGGGCGGCGTGGCCGAAAGCCTTGCGGGGCATGACCGCGGCAGGCTGTACCTGATCGTGGGGACGGAAGGCGGGCGCGTCCTGCTCGCCGACGGCGCGGCGCATCCCGCGCAGCAGCCGAAAAAGAAAAATGCGAGGCATCTTCGCCTCCTGCCCCTGTTCCATCCCGAGATAGCACTGCGTATCGGGCAGGGGAAGGACGAAAACAGCAACATCCGCGCCGCATTGAAACAGGCGGCGGAAGAGAAGCAGCGGAGGGAGAATTCGTGTCCAAAGACGATGTGATCGAAACAGAGGGTAAAGTAGTGGAGGCGCTGCCCAACGCGACCTTTAAAGTCGCGCTTTCCAACGGGCACGTCATCACGGCGTACATTTCCGGCAAGCTGCGGATGAACTACATCCGCATCGTGCCCGGCGATACGGTCAAGCTGGAAATGAGCCCGTACGATCTTACCAAGGGCAGGATCACCTGGCGGAGCAAAAACTAGCGGGCGGCCGCCCATGAACGGGGCGGAGCGATCCCGCAAGCAGGACAGGCGGGGCGAACCCGCCGCGGCGAGCGCGGCTTTCCGCGCGCAGAAGATTTTCGTTAAGGAGAAAAAAGAAAATGAAAGTACGTCCGTCTGTCAAACCTATGTGCGACAAATGCAAGGTCATCAAGCGCAACGGCAAAGTGATGGTCATCTGTTCCAAAAACAAGAGCCACAAGCAGCGCCAGGGCTGAGCGCAAGCAAGCAGGAAAACAATCTCCGCGTGCGCGCACGCCGCTACATTCCGAATTTCCGGCGGCAGGCTGCATGCGGGTCAAGCCATACATTACCCATATTTTTAAAAATCCAAACGGAGGAAAGAGAACTCTATGGCACGTATTGCCGGTGTAGATTTACCGAGGGAAAAGCGTGTTGAGATCGGTCTTACCTATATCTACGGGATCGGGCTCACCACGTCCAAAAAGATCCTCGCCGCTACGGGCATCGATCCCGATACGCGGGTGAAGGACCTCGACGAGAACGACGTTTCCAAACTGAGAGAGTACATCGACCACAACTATCGCGTGGAGGGCGAGCTCCGCAGCGAAGTCAACCTGAACATCAAGCGGCTGATGGAGATCGGCTGCTATCGCGGCATCCGTCACAGGAAGGGGCTGCCTGTCCGCGGGCAGAGCTCCAAGCGCAACGCGCGCACCCGCAAGGGCCCGCGCCGCACCGTCGCGAAGAAGAAGAAGTAATCGGAGGGATAAGCAAAAATGGCAGCAACCAAAAAAGGTGCGCCCGTTCGCAGGCGCAAAGAGCTGAAAAAGGTAGACAAAGGCCAGGCGCATATCCAGTCCTCGTTCAACAATACGCTGGTCACCATCACGGACATGAACGGCAACGCGATCTCCTGGTCCTCGGCGGGCAGCCTCGGGTTCAAGGGTTCGCGCAAAGGCACGCCGTTCGCAGCGCAGATGGCTGCGGACACCGCGGCGAAGGCGGCGAAAGAGCACGGCCTGCGCACGGTGGAAGTGTACGTCAAAGGCCCGGGCGCGGGCAGGGAATCCGCGATCCGCGCGCTTGCCGCGGCGGATCTCGAGATCACGATGATCACCGACGTTTCGCCCATCCCGCACAACGGGTGCAGGCCTCCCAAGCGCCGCAGAGTATAAGTTATTAAGGAGAGAAAAGTCATATGGCTACGTACAGAGATTCCAAATGCCGCCTCTGCCGCAGGGAAGGCGCAAAGCTGTTCCTCAAGGGCGACAGGTGCTATTCTTCCAAATGCGCGTTTGAAAAGCGTCCCACGCCCCCCGGCGTGCACGGCGCGGGCAGGAAAAAGGTGTCCGAATACGGCTTGCAGCTGCGCGAAAAGCAGAAGACCAAGCGTATCTACGGCGTGCAGGAAGGGCAGTTCCGCAAATATTACGAAATGGCTGACCGCATGAAGGGCATCACGGGCGAAAACATGCTCTCCCTTCTCGAGCGCAGGCTGGACAACGTGATCTACCGCATGGGCGTGGGCGGCTCCCGCGCGCAGGCAAGGCAGCTGGTCAACCACGCGCACTTCACCGTCAACGGCAGAACGGTCAACATCCCTTCTTACATCGTCAAGGCGGGCGACGTGATCGCCGTCAAGGAAAACAGGAAAAAGGATAAATATTTCGAGCAGATCAAGGCGATGAAGGTCGGCAACATGCCCCAGTGGCTGGAGTTCGACCCCGAAAAGCTGGAAGGCAAAGTCCTTGCGCTCCCGAAGAGGGAAGACATCGACAGCCAGATCGCCGAGCACATGATCGTCGAGCTGTACTCCAAGTAAGCCTCGGCACAGCGCAACAAGGAGGTAAAACCTATGATCGAAATGGATATGCCCAAGATCGAAGTGGAGGAGAACGAGGCGAAAAGTTACGCCAAGATCACCGTAGAACCGCTTGAAAAGGGCTTCGGCCTCACGATCGGCAACTGCCTGCGCAGGATCCTGCTTTCCGCGCTCCCCGGGGCGGCGGTGCAGGGCATCCGCTTCTACCCCGACGGGCTCGTCAAGCATGAGTTTTCCGCCATCCCCGGCGTCAAAGAGGACGTTCCCGAGATCATCCTCAATTTAAAGACGCTCGCCATCCAGACCGCCTCCTCCGACAAGGACTATGAAAAGACGGTCCACATCGTCAAAGAAGGTCCCGCGGTCGTGACCGGCGGCGACTTCGAACAGGACGCCGAGATCGAGGTCATCAACAAGTCGCAGTACATCTGCACCCTTGACGAGGGCGCAAAGCTGGACATGGACGTGACCATCGGCAGGGGCAGGGGCTACCGCGGCGCGGGTTCGAACAAGAACCAGCCCATCGGCTACATCCCCATCGATTCCATCTATACGCCCGTCAAAAAGGTCAACTACAACGTGGAAAACACGCGCGTCGGGCAGAACATCGACTACGACAAGCTCGTCATGGAAGTCTGGACGAACGGCGCCTTCTCCGCAAAAGAGATCGTGTCGCTCGCGGCGAAGATCATGCAGGACCACATCGGGCTGTTCGTAAACCTTTCCGATTCCATCAAGGGCATGGACATCCTTGTCAAGAACGAGGACGACAAACAGCAGGTGCTCGCCATGGCGATCGAGGACATGGACCTTTCCGTCCGCTCCTACAACTGCCTCAAACGTGCGAACATCCACACGATCGAAGACTTAACCAAAAAGACCGAGGAAGAAATGCTCAAAGTGCGCAACCTCGGCAGAAAGTCGCTGGACGAGGTCATACTCAAACTCGAATCCTACGGGCTTTCGTTAGAAAAAAAGGAGGATTAACAGTATGCCGGGCAAATTAGGCAGAACCAGCGAACAGAGGATCGCCATTTTGCGCAACCAGGCGTCCGCGCTTCTTTGGTACGGGAAGATCGAAACGACCAAAGCGCGCGCGAAAGAGCTGCGTTCTTACGTTGAAAAGATCATCACGACCGCCGTCAACACCTATGACGACACCATCGAAAGCACGAAGGTCGTCACCGAAACGACGGGCAAAAAGGAGCGCGAGGTCACCGTCACCGTCGTAAAAGACGGCGCGAAAAAGCTCGCCGCACGCCGCAAGATCATGAGCAAGCTCTACGACCTGCAGGAGATCAAGGGCTTCAACGAGAGCAAGTCGGCGTATAAGGAGCGCACCAAAGACGTGGCGCACCCGCTCATCGAAAAGCTCTTCAACGAGATCGCGCCCAAGTACGCACAGCGCAACGACGAAAAGAACTGCGCGGGCGGCTATACGCGCATCCTGTCCCTCGGCAACCGCCGCGGCGACGCTGCCGAGCAGGTCATCATCGAGCTGGTGTAATAAGCGATCGGAAGAAGATTTCGCTTCGCAAAACAATTCCATAAGGCAAGGAGCCCCCGCCATCCGTTCGGATGGCGGGGGCTTGTTTTGTTTGCGGTGAAAAATTGTTTGATCGGTTGTCTTCGTTTATAAGATATGTTATAATGAAATTATCTTTACAGAGGATATGATAAGTATGATCACTACAAAATTTATTGAAACTGTGCATTGAAAGCCTTTCGGACGATGAATATATCGACTCTGATTATATGATAGCGGATATTGAATGGGATTTGCTGAAGAAACGTTCGAAATTTGGTGTTACGAAGGTAAATATTTACGGAAAGGCCGAAGAAGGAACCGCAAAACAGACGACAGAAGAGGTGGATATTGATTTAGAATTAATTCTTTTATTTGCGGCGTCTACTTTTTTAGTTTACCAAAAGCATATGCAAGCACAACAAGCAGCCTTTATTTTAATTAACAGTTAAGCCAATTAAAAAAATTGATCGATTTATAAAATGCAGACGGTCGTTCTGAGTCGCGAATGGCTGCCATATACTCCCGGCGGGGCGGGAGGGCTTCTCTCCTTGTGAACAAACGCGGAAAATCCGCGGGAATTTCAATGGTACGGGTAAAAGTGCTTGACGAGTTCTCCATAAAACGGTAAAATAATGGAGTACCGCTCGGAGGTTCGGCATCGGCTGCCGCAGGGCGGGCAAGTTTTTTGCATCAATAAGGGAGTCCTATGGCTAAATTTTTCGGAAATGCGCTCGGCAAGGCGTTCAGCGTCGTTCTGGCAGTGTTCCTGCTCGTCGGCGTGGCGTTCGCCTTTGTCGGATGCGAAAGCGATTATCCGCAGATCCGTATCACCATTCAGTTCAACGACAACGACAGCGATACGGACGATACGTATGTGCTCAACTACCGCCTCAGCCGCAAGATGTATAAGCAGACGGTCAACCACTATATCGAGCTCATCGACGCAGGGTTCTACGACGGCACCGTCATCCACGACTACCAGAGCAACCGTATGGTCGGCGGCGGATATACTTATAACGATGTTGAGAACGATGACTATCGCGATCTCGCGTCCTTGGCGGAAGCGTACGACGCGCTCAGCCTTACCCCTTCCGTCTGGGCGGACGAGGAATACACGCAGGCGCTGAACACGTTGTACGGCGAAACAGCTGCAAACGGGCACGGCATAGACGGCGAAGGCGCGTACACGAACGAGAAGGGCGCGCTGGGGACGTATACCTATCTGGACAGCAGCGAATTGCCTACGCCCAAGCCCGTCGTTTCCGCGCATAAGACGAGCGACGGATCCGACCGTAAGAACATCCCGTATCAGTACAACGCGGTGACCAGCATGTTCTACCTTTATACGGGCAGCAGCGCGTCGGCGGACAGCAATTTCTGCGTGTTCGGCGTGTTGGCGGACGACGATTCTTCGACCCGTTTTGACGAACTGCTCTCCGCGATCTCCTCGTACACGAGCACGATGAAGGAGGAGGACGAGGACTATGTATTCACCGAAGTGCAGGATATGCGCATCGATGACGCGATGACCGAGTTCGGCTATTTCACGGCGGAGTTCAATATCCCGAAGGTGAAGATCGTCATCGAATCCATTGAAGTGACCAGCTATTGATACAGAGCGCACGGAAGCGTCGGCGCCCGCGGAATACTCCGCGGGCGCCGTTTTTGTGTTTCGGAAAATTTTGCCAAAGGGGGCGCGCCCGAACCTCGGGCGCGCCCCCTTTGGTTTTGCTTTGCATGCGTATGCGGCGAACGGCGAAGCGTCGCGCCTATCCGACGGGGCGGACGTTCGTCGCCTTGCCGTCTGCAAGGTCGGCGGTGAAAAATTTTATGTCGAACAGATTTTCCGCCTTTTTGTAAACCAGCCCCGCCGCGTTGATCTGCCCGTGCGTGAGGTAAAAGATCTCCCGCGGCACGGTCACGGTGCAAAAATCGCCGAGGTAGTCCTTCAAAAGGGGCGCGCGCTCTCGGAGAGCGGGCGCGAGGTAAGGGGCGGGGTCGCCGCCCGCCGCGATCTCCTCGAACAGCGCAAAGGGCAAAAGGCGCTCGGGCAGGGCGTTCGGGTCAAACCCCTCCCGCGCCTGCACCGTACGGTCTGTTTCAATAAGCGCGTTCCCCTCCGCGCGCAGCCGCCGCACGACCGTGTGCCCCGCGATGTCCGCAAGGGAGCGCCGCACGGTCAGCTGTTCGCCCCCTTCAAAGGCGGAAACTTCCTCGTCGAAGGCGCACGTGCCGCCCGCAAACAGCAGCAGGCGCGTGCCGTTTTTTTGCCTGCATCGGATCGCCGTGAAGGTCTGCCCGCCGACGGCGAGCTCTTCGGCGCCGTATTCCTCCGCCTGCGGCAGCGCCGCCAGCGCGTTCCCGCCCTTGCCGTCCAGCGTTGCCTGCGCCTGCCCACCCGCCGCGAACACGGTCACCAGCGTATCCCCCGCATGCTCCTGCGCGAGCACGCGCATGCCCCCTTCGCGCGGGGAAAAGCGCACGGCAAAAACGTCCGCGCCGCAGTCGTAGCGGTACACCTTGCAGCAGCGGGGCGGGCGGGCGAAAAAGGGCTCCTCCAACACGAACGAGAGGGGGTACAGGTCGCCGTCCGCGGGCAAAAACTCTGCGAGCAGCCGCTCCTGCGTGATGTCCGCAAATTTTTCCGTTTCCCCGCAGAACCCTGCCGAAACGCCGCCCAGCCGCAGTACGCAGGGGACGGAACTGCCGAAATGGATACGCATACAAAAACTCCTTTCCGCGCCGGACGGCGCTGTTTCATTGCCGAAGGACGCTTTTTGTTCATTCTATGTATAAATCCACACGCATATGTCAATACCTTCCGCAACAGGAGGAACACAGCCATGCAGCAAAAGATCAACGGTTACACGCGCGAAGAGGCGGAGGAGCTCGTGCGCTGCCTCACGGAAGGCAGGCGTGCGGGAAAGACGCTGACCCGGCTTTTTACGGAATACGGAAGGGCGCACGGCAGGGCGGGCGGCAGCGTGCGCAACTATTATTATAAACTGCTCAAAAGCGAGGATGACGCGGCGAAGGAGGTGCTTGCGGGCAAAAATCTTACCGCGGGCACGGTGCGCCCCTTTACGGAGCGGGAAACGGACGATATGCTCCGCGCCATCCTTGCCGAGCGTAAGAACGGCGCGTCCGTGCGCCGCGCGATCCTGAACGTGTGCGGCGGCGACGCAAAGCAGATGCTGCGTTACCAGAACAAGTACCGCAATCTTCTGCGCAAACAGCCGGGGCGCGTGCGCGCCGCCGCGGAGGAGGCGGGCGTTTCGCCCGAGCTTGCCGTGCGCAAGCGCAAAACGGTGCTCGAAAAGCGGCTGGAAAACGAGATCAACGCCCTGTACGACCGCCTTGCGCTCACCCTGCGCGAGGAGAACGAGCGCCTTCGCGAAACGGTGAAGCGGCTCACGGAGGAGAACGAACTGCTTCGCCGCGCTTCGCGCGTGAAGAGCGCGATCGCCTCGGCAGCAGGCAAGGGGAACAGCCGTTCGGCGAACGCGTAAGCCCGCGCGGCGTGTGCCTGCATAAATTTTTTTATCCGTACCATACTGCTTGGGAACGGCAAAGGCCCGTTCTTCGGAGGAAAAACGGTATGGAAAAATTCATCGGCGGCCTGGCGCTCGGCGCCGTGATGGGCGCGCTGCTCGTTGCCAACAGCAATAAGACGCGCCAGCTCGTCAAAAAGGGGCAGGAGGAGTGCATGCAGCGGATCGACGCCTATCTCGACGAAAAGCTCGCGGGCATGGGCGAAGGGAGCAAAGGCGAAGGCAAGGGCGGGAAAGAACCGTCCGCCGAAAAAAAGAACTGACAGAAGACAGCCTCTTGCGCAAAAAGCCGCACAGGGGCAGGCAAAAACCGTCCGCTCGCGGGCGGTTTTTGCCGTATTTTGTATTTTTCCGCCCGCCGCGCGGCAATTTCAGGGCAAACACACCTTTGCGGCGGGAAAACCGATTGACAGCCCGCGGGAAAAACAGTACAATAAACGGGATAGGTTTCAGAAGGAGCAGTACATGAAGCGTCGGCGGAAAAACGGGACCGCTCTTGCGGCGGCGATCATAGCTACGCCCGTCGGGCTGGCGGGGGGCGTCTATTGGGCGCTTCTTTCCAACGTGTACCATCCGCAGGGCGGCTGGTATATCCTCGGCTTCATCCTGCTCGGCATGGTCGGGCCGCTGCTCGGGCTGATGGGCGGCATGCTCGCCTTCGGCTGGCACCGCAGCGGCTGGGTGCTGCTCGCCCTCGCGTGCGTCTGCGCCGCCGCGCTCGTGCCGCTCTCCTGCGTGTACGCGGGGGAGTTCCGCGTCGTCGGCGAAGTGTTCCCCATCATCTGCGCCGCCGTTTCGGGGCTTGCCGCCGCGCTCGCCTTTGCGCACCCGCCCGAAGGCGTTCCGCCCGCGGAAGAGGACGAGGAGGACGGCGAGGACGGATAAAAGGCGGGCGCGGCGGCCTGCAGGCAGGGCGCGGCTTCTTTGTTTGCACTCTTAAAAAAGCACCCTCGGCTCGGGCGTTCGCAAAGCCCCGCGCAGGGCGCTTTTTTTTGCAATTCTATTACAAATTTTTTACAGATACGGGGCATCCCGTGAAACCTATGATACAAATATATGCTAAAATACTATGAGGAGAACAGAAACATGCCTTCGACTTACGCACACAGGGTTTTCGGCGAACGGGTGCTGCATCGCTGCCCGCAGAGCCTTGCCTCCGCCATCAGGGAACACAGGCAGCTGTACGACATCGGCCTGCACGGGCCGGACGTGCTCTTTTATTATCACGTATTGAAAAACTGCGCCGTCAACGCAAAGGGGTACGCCATGCACGCCCGCCCCGCCAAAGAGTTTTTTGAGTCGGCGAAAGCGGCGTATGCCGCCGCGGCGGACAAGGGCGCGGCGCTTGCGTACCTTTTGGGGTTCGTGTGCCACTTCGCGCTCGACTCCGCCTGCCACGGCTATATCGAGAACAAGATCGCCGTTTCGCACGTCACCCATACCGAGATCGAGAGCGAATTCGACCGCTCCCTTCTGGAAGCGGAGGGGAAGGAGCCGCTTTCGGCGTACCTTACGGACCATATCTTCGCCACGGAAGAGAACGCGCGCGTCATCGCGCCCTTTTTGGGCGTCACGCCCAAGCAGGCGAAAAAGGCGCTTTCGTCCATGCTCTTCTACAACCGCCTGCTGCGCGCGCCGCACCAGCCCAAGCGCGGGTTCGTGCGCCTGGTGCTGCGCCTTTCGGGTAACTTCAAAGAGATGCACGGCATGATGATCGCGAAAAAGCCAATCCCCGCCTGTGCGGACAGCGACCTGCGCCTTTCCAAGCTGATGAAAAAGGCGGAAGGGGAATGCGTGTCGCTCCTGTGCAATTTCGCCGCGTATCTGAAAGGGGAGGGCGAACTCTCTCCCGCGTTCGGCGCGACTTTCGGCCCGCCCGCAAACTGGCGTGAGATCCCCGTACTCTCCCTCGAAGAGGAAAAAACATATGAGCCTTAAAATGAACTCCATGGAAAAGAAGTGGGTGCTCTACGACGTGGGCAATTCGGCGTTCACGCTGCTCGTTACCGCGCTCATGTCCATCTACTTCAACACCCTCGCCGAACAGGCGGGCGTTTCCGAAACGAACTACCTCGCCTATTGGGGGTACGCGACGAGCGCGTCCACCGTCCTCGTCGCCATCCTCGGCCCCACGCTCGGCACCCTCTCCGACATCCGCGGCATGCGCCGCAAGATCTTTTCGGTGTCGCTGCTCATCGGCGCGGTCGGTTGCGTCGTGCTCGGGTTCTGCTGGCACTGGCTTTGGTTTTTGCTGCTGTTCGTGCTCGCAAAGTCCGCCTACCAGCTCAGCCTCGTCGTGTACGACTCCATGCTCATCGACGTCACCACCCGCGAACGCATGGACGAAGTGTCCTCCCGCGGCTATGCGTGGGGGTACATCGGCAGCTGCATCCCCTTCGTGCTCGCCGTCGCGGTCTACGCGATGTACGCGATGTTCGGATTCTTCTCCATGGAAGTTTCCATGGTCATCGTTTTCGTGCTGACGGCGGTCTGGTGGGTGGGCTGTTCGCTCCCGCTGTGGAGAAATTACAGGCAGAAGCATTTCGTCGAGCCGGGCGGGCACCCCGTGCGCACGGGCGCGAAGAACCTCGGCAGGGTGTTCAAGGAGCTGGGGCATAACAGGAAGGTGCTCTTTTTCCTCATCGCGTTCTTCTTTTTCATCGACGGCGTGTACACGATCATCGACATGGCGGTCGCCTACGGCGATTCGCTCGGGCTGAACGAGGTCAGCCTCGTGCTGGCGCTCCTGGTCACGCAGGTCGTCGCCTTCCCCGCCGCCATCCTCTTCGGCATGGCGACGCGCAAAATAAAGCCCGAATGGCTGATCGTCATCTGCATCGCGGCGTATTTCTGCATCACCGTGTATGCCGTGTTCCTCTCCGTCGAGTACCAGTTCTGGATCCTCGCGGTGTGCGTCGGCATCTTCCAGGGCACCATCCAGGCGATGTCGCGCTCCTATTACGGCAAGATCATCCCGCACAAAAAGGCGGGCGAATACTTCGGCGTGTACGACATTTTCGGCAAAGGCGCGGCGTTCCTCGGCACGACGCTCGTTTCCGCCATCACGCAGCTGGTCGCGACCCACATCGGCGACACCATCGACCTCGGCTTTACCGTCATCCGCGCGCAGAACGTCGGCGTGGGCGTGCTCGCGGTCATGTTCATCCTCGGCATGGTCTTTTTCCTGCTTGCGGTGAAGCAGAAAACGCTTCCGCAGGAGGACGGGGAAGCGGCTGAAAACGCCGCGCCCGCCGCCGCAGAAGAGGGCGTTTCCAAGGCCTCTGCGGGCGGCGCCGAAGAGGACGGCGGTGCGGCGGCATGCGCCGGCCCCGACCGTACGGCATGCGCCGCGGCAGATACATCGGAAGACGCCGCGGAAAGCGGCGGCCCCCCGCGGGAGCCTGCGGCGGAGCCTTCCGAACCACAAAAGTGATCACACGTTTTCTCCCCTTTTTTCTGCCCGCAGGCATGCCTGCGGGCGGTTTTGCCTGTAAAAGGGGCGAACCCGAAGTTGCCGTGCGGTCGGTTTTGCCTGTAAAAGGGGAAGCATATCCCAAGTTGCCGTGCGCGGCGCGCCCTGCCTGCGAAAAAAAGAAAAATCGGGCGGAATTTGCAGAAATTGTTTCATGAACTTGACAAAACCAGAACGGGCGAAGTATAATAATTGTACTGACATATGGCGCAAAGCAATAAGATTTTTTGCGCTAAGGGAAACAGAGGAGGGATACAAATGCAGCAAAAAAAGAACATAGCGCCGCTCATCTGCGGCATCATCGGCACGGTGTTCGGGCTGGTCGGCGGCTTTTTGTGGGTCGCCTGTTCCGATTGTGCATATTATGGTTTGCCCCTGGACACGATATGGTTGCTTCTATTTATTCTTTTTGGGCTGGGCGGACCGGTTTTGGGACTGATCGGCTCCATCCTTGCCTTCGGTTACAAACGTGCGGGCGGTGCGCTCCTTCTGATCGCGCTCCTGTTCTGCATCGGGCACATTGCAGCGACGGTTGCATTTATGGCTGAGTTGGGGCTGGGTTTTTCTTTTTGGCTTGAGATCTTCACCATCTTCGCGCTGATCCTGTACCTCGTCGCCACCTGCTTCGGGTTCAGAAAGGCGCCCGCGGCAGGCGCCGCGGCGCAGCGGATCCCGTATACCCCGCCGCAGCAGCCCTACGGGCAGTACCCGCCGTACAATCCTTACGGGCAGCCGCAGCAGCCGTATTACGGGCAGCAGCCCCCGCAGGGCGGGCAGCCGTACGGCATGCCGCCCGTGCCGCCGCAGCAGGGGGTCGGACCGCAGGCGCCCGTGCCGCCGCAGCAGCAATATACGCGGCAGCCGCAACAGCCGCAATACGGGCAGCAGCCGCCGCAGGGCGGGCAGCCGCAATACGGGCAGCAGCCTCCGCAGCAGCCGAAGCCGCAGCAACCCTGGCAGGTACAGAAGCCGCAGGGTCCGAACGATCCCGACGGGCAGGGCTGACGGCGGGCGCGCATGTGCCGTTCCTTTACGCTGTTCGGCATGACCCTCTATCCGTACGCGCTGCTGCTCATCGCGGGGGCGATGCTCTGCTTTGTGCTCCTGCTTTTTGTCACGCTGCGCCGGCATAAGGACTGCCTGAACGAAAATTTGTTCGCGCTCGTCGCCTTCGTTGTCGTCGCGCTCCTCTCCTTGGGCGGCGCGGCGGTGCTGGACGCCCTGCTCAAATGGGGTGAACGGGGCGCGTTCGAACTGCGCGGCGCCACCTTTTACGGCGGGCTGCTGTGCGCGTTGGCGCTCTATCCGCTCGCGCTGCTCCTGTGCAAAAACAGGCGGGTGCCCGTCTACACGCGGCTGTGCGAGCTCGCCGCCTGCATCCCCGCGGGGCATTGCCTCGGGCGCGTCGGGTGTTTTTTTGGAGGATGCTGTTTCGGCAAGCCGACGGACAGCGCGTTCGGCGTCGTGTTCCCCGAAGGGTCCGACCCGTACGGGTTTTACGGCGGCGCTATCGCCGTGCATCCGACGCAGCTGTACGAGGCGGCGTTCCTGCTGGCGCTGTTCTTCGTCCTGTTCTTTTGGCTGAAAAAGGACGCGCTCCCTTTTTACTGCATCCTGTACGGCGCGTGGCGGTTCGGCATTGAATTCCTGCGCGCGGACGACCGCGGTTCGCTGTTCGGCTTGCCGCTTTCGCCCTCGCAGGTCATTTCGGTCGCACTGTTTATCCTCGGCGGCGTGCTGCTTGCCGTGCGGTTCGTCCGCGCAAGGCGCGGCGCCGCGGCGGCGCAAACATAACGCGATCCCCTATGGGCGGCGGAGCTGTTCCGCCGCTTTTTTGTGTGCGGCGCGGGAGCGTGCGGCGAAGATTCGGTGTGCATGCAGGAAATTTTCTAAAAACGGTGGACGGCGCGGCGCGGGTGTGGTATACTTGTAGAGAATAACGTTTCGTTTACAGCGAGGCAGCATGGAAAAACGAATAATCGCCTTCGATATCGGCGATAAAAGGATAGGCGTCGCCGCGAGCGACCCGTTCAATACCTTCGCCCTGCCCGGTGAAACGTATTGGCGCACGAAGAGCGCCGAGGAGGACGTGCGGGCGCTTTTGCGCATCGCCGCCGAAAAGGGCGCAGGGCTGATCGTGTGCGGGCTGCCGCTGAACGCGGACGGCACCGAATCGGCGCAGACCGAAAAGACCCGCCGCTTCGCCGCTCTTCTGGCGGCGCAGACGCAGCTTCCCGTCGTATTTGAGGACGAGCGCTGTTCGACGGCGGAGGCGGAGGGCGTGCTCATCGCGGGCGGCGTCCGCCGCGAAAAGCGGAAAGAGAGCATTGACAGCATCGCTGCTTCCTACATTCTGGAAGGCTATCTGAATAAAATCAAAAAGGAGAGGACCATGAGCGAAGAAAAGAAGCTGCACGAAGCCGACTGCGACTGCGGCTGCGAAGAAGAGGAGACCAACCTTGTCGAACTCATCGACGAGGAGGGCAAGGCGCATAAGTGCTACCACATCGGCACCATCGAGTACAAGGACGGCTGGTACGCCTTTTTCCAATCCGCCGAAGAGGGCGAGGAGGATACCGACGAGGTGACCATCCTGCAGATCGTCGGCGAGGAGGGGAACGAGGAGCTCGTGCCCGTCGAGGACGAAAAACTTCTGGACGAGGTGTTCGACGAGTTCTGCCGCGTCATGGAAGAGGACGACGACGCCGACGAAGCCGCGTCGCTGGATACCGACTACGAAGAGGGCTGCGGCTGCGGGTGCAAGAACCACGACCACAAGAAATAGTTTCGCGCAAACCTCGCAAAAGAGATGCTGCGGTTTGCGCGAGTTTGAGGGGACAACTGCTGCCCTCCCTTTGGTCGGGACAGCCGTTTTCCCCTCTGCGCATGACCCTTAAAGGCTCTCATGTCATAAGTCATGCGCATTCACCCCTTTCGGGTGAGCCGAAAGTTTTCGGCAAATGGGGTGCGCTTAGGCAAAAGTGTCATTTTGCCACGCGCAGTAGATTATTAAGAAGGGCTTA
>ERZ1643247.1845-NODE-1845-length-18037-cov-11.269992_pt1 | contig 18037 bp, 9 predicted proteins | sample MGYA00579264_ERZ1643247 | MGnify/ENA primary metagenome ERZ1643247 (study PRJEB29033, sample SAMEA4952262) | chicken gut metagenome | biome: Broiler Chicken; feature: Gastrointestinal Tract; material: Caecum | place: Ireland | collected 2018 | study: Broiler... | reverse complement strand
ATAGATGGAGCGATATCGAAGAGTCTTTGTGGTTGTATTGGATTCTCTGGGAATTGGAGCGATGCCGGATTCCGGGGATTATGGTGATGTGGGGGTGGATACCTTTGGACATATCGCAGACACGGTGGGACAGATGGAGATTCCCAATCTCAGGAGAATCGGAATACTGAATCTCCACCCGGTCAAGGAGATGAAGCCGGAAGAACATCCCGTGGGGCGTTATATGAGAATGGCGGAGGCAAGCCACAGCAAAGATACCATGACCGGGCATTGGGAGATGATGGGTTTGAAAACCGAGAGACCTTTCCGGACTTTTACAGAACATGGATTTCCGCCTGAATTGATTGCCGAGTTGGAGAAACGATGCGGAAAAAAAGTGATCGGAAATAGGAGCGCCAGCGGGACACAGATTCTGGATGAGCTGGGTGAGGAAGAGATCCGGGATGGTTCTATGATTGTGTATACTTCTGCAGACTCGGTTCTGCAGATCGCAGGTAACGAAGAGACTTTTGATCTGAAAAATCTGTATCGCTGCTGCGAGATCGCCAGAGAACTTACCATGAAAGACGAATGGAAGGTGGGCCGGGTGATTGCGAGACCCTATGTGGGAAAGAAAAAAGGAGAATTTGTCCGGACCAGCAATCGCCGTGATTATGCTTTGAAACCGTTTGGGAAGACGGTTCTGAATGTCCTGAAAGACAGCGGTATGGATGTGATTGCAGTGGGAAAGATCAATGATATTTTTTCCGGGGAAGGGATTACCAAAACATACCATTCTGAGAGTTCTGTTCATGGCATGGAGCAGACCTGTCAGATCTGTGAATCGGATTTTCATGGGCTTTGCTTCACAAATCTGGTAGATTTCGATGCGCTGTGGGGACATAGAAGAAATCCGCAGGGATATGCCAGGGAAATTGAAAAGTTTGATGCAGGTCTTGGAAAGCTGATGGGAGCATTGAGGAAGGACGATCTGTTGATTCTTACGGCAGATCATGGCAATGATCCCACTTATACGGGAACGGATCATACCAGAGAGTACGTGCCGTTTCTGGCATATTCTCCGTCTATGAGAGAGACGGGGTTGATGCCAGAGAGCGATACCTTCGCAGTGATTGGAGCGACAATCGCGGAAAACTTTCAGGTCGAGATGCCGGAGGGAACGATTGGGGTCTCCCGGCTGTCAGAGCTGGCCTGAATGTGGATAAGAAAGGAAGAAAAGTCAGGAGGAGTGGAAAAGTGATGTATCAAAGACTGATGCAGTGTGTGGAGACGATTCGCCGCAAGACAGATTTTCGGCCTGAGACGGCGATTGTTTTGGGCTCTGGGCTGGGAGGCTACGGAGAGAGAGTACAGGTGGAGGCGGAGATATCCTACCATGAGATCGAAGGCTTTCCAGTGTCTACTGTGGCAGGGCATAAGGGAAGATTTCTGTTCGGTCATGTGGGAAATACTCCAGTGGTTCTGATGCAAGGACGGGTACATTATTATGAGGGATATGACATGGAGGAAGTGGTTCTGCCTATCCGTCTGATGGGAATGCTGGGGGCAAAAAGGATATTGCTGACGAATGCGGCCGGCGGCATCAATCTGAATTTCAAACCGGGAGATCTGATGTTGATTACCGATCACATCTCTTCTTTTGTCCCAAGTCCTCTTCGCGGCGCGAACATTGACGAACTGGGTCCCAGGTTCCCGGATATGAGCCGGGTCTATGATCCTGGGTTATGTGACAAAGTGCGTCAGGCAGCCAGAGAGCTTAATCTTTCCATTCAGGAAGGAATCTATCTGCAGACATCCGGGCCGAATTATGAGACACCTGCGGAAATACGGATGTTCCGAAGCCTGGGAGCAGATGCTGTGGGAATGAGCACGGTATGTGAGGCCATTGCGGCACGGCATATGGGAATGGAAGTATGTGGTATTTCCTGTATCACGAATATGGCAGCCGGAATTTTGGATCAGCCTCTGAATCATCAGGAAGTTCAGCAGGTGGCGGACATGGTAAAAGACAAATTTGAAAGTCTGGTCACAGCTGTCTTAAGATCTTAAATAAGAGCAAAAGATTGGCAGTAAAATAAAAGAGAGATCCTCTCATATAGATTCACAGCCTTATCAAGGCATGAAATTTATGAGAGGGTCTCTTTTTTATATATTTTCCACAGGAACCAGAAAGTGTCAGGAACAAATGAGGATAATTTCTTGCGCGGCATTTTTTTCTCTGCTATGATGACGAAAGTGGATGAAATGAGTACAAAATTTCCAATCACATCCATATCAGCTGATGCTAACAGACAGATCAAAAGAAAGGATAAGTGGAATACATGAGAAGATTCAGAACACTGCTGATGGTTTTCTTGTTGGTGGTTTTGACGGGGGCAGGACAGATAACTGTTCTGGCGGCGAAAGTCGATCAGGCTCGGATTCTGCTCAGTCAGGAGATTCTCCGCGAGGGGGAGTCTCTGGAAGTGACAGTTGCCCTGGATGGATATCAGGGGATCAAAGAAGGACTTTATGGAATCCATGGAACGTTAGAGTATGACGAGGAAGTCTTTCAGAGAATAGAACAGCAGGACTTTCAGCTATTGAATTCCTGGGAGAGTTTTTATTACAATCCGGACAACGGACAGTTTGTGGGAATTAAGAAGGCAGGAAGTCTGCTGGAGGAAGAGGTCTTTCAGATACATTTTCGGACCAGGACGAACTTGAAAGCTCAGAGCACAGAAATCGGGGTGGCAGAGGTTACGGTGTCTGAAGGAAAAAAAGATCTTCCGGTGAAGGATGGAAAGTCTGTGGTGACGGTGGTTTCTTCTGAGGAACAGGGAGTGAATGGGGAGGAGAACAGCATCAAGCCTGGACAGGGAAATACTTCTGTCCAGGATACTGGGAAAACTTCCCGGGAAGACTCAGCAGAGGCTGCAACATTCTTTCGAAAGATGGCATTGGCCACAGGTGATATGTCGCGGCCTCTTTTGTTCTTGGGAATTGGGCTGGCCGCATTGCTTGTCCTGATTTCGGCAGGACGGCGTCTGGGAAGGAAAAGACATGGCTTTAGGGGAATTCTGAGTCTGGCAGTGGTTCTTTTAGGCGGCTTTGTAGTTCTGAGCAGTGTTTATGGAATGAGTATACAGGGAGAGTTGAATGGAGATGGCATGATTGATGATGCCGATATCATCATGTTGGAAAAGCATCTGGTAGAACTGGAATTGCTGCCAAAGGAAAAGTACCGCGCCGCAGATATGAACGATGACCGTTCTTTGACGGTTACGGATCTGGCTCTGCTGGTGAAAAAAGCAGGAAATCAACAGAATTATCAAGTGATTCTCACATCGGCCACGGAGAATTTTTACCCCGAGAAGGGAGAGGAGATTTCTCTGAAGTTTTACGCACAGGTTACAGAAGATGCCCGGATTGAACGTGTGACGATTAACGGAACGGATCATGTGCCGATCAGAGAGGATGACACCTCTGCCTATGTGGTCTATCTGTCTGGCCAGGAACAGGCGGGAATTCAGGAGTGGAAATTCTCCAAAGTGGTTCTTGACAATGGACGGGAGGTAAAAGTAGATTTCACAGAACGGATGGATGTGCTGAAGTCCTATCCTTCTTTTGAAAATTTCCGTGCGGAGGAAACCACGAATCCTGTCGGGATGAAAGTAAGTTTTCATCTAAATGATGAAGATTCCAGTGTTCAGTCCGGCAAAATGGAAATATTAAAAGAGAATGGGAATGTCTATGAGACGGTGGATACCAGAACGGTCCAGGCCGGCGAGAATGAATTCCTTCTTGAGCTGGAGGAGGATATGGATTATCGTCTGATCCTACAGGCATCGTACAACCGGGACACAGATCAGCTGACTGATCACCCGGAAGATCACAGCGGAACACTGTCTGAGGAAAAGAAGCTGCGTCTTCAGATCGATTACCAGTTCCAGTTTGGAGAGCTGAAGACGTATCAGGAGGAAGGACAGCAGGCGGATACGTTCGGAAGAGGGGAGAGAATTGTACTGGAATTTTCCAGCAGCAATGGAACTTCCCATGAGCCGGTGGAGGCAGTGGTCAATGGCGAGGTTTGTACGCTGACGAAGGAAGAAGGAAAATACCGGACAGTTCTGGAAGGATTTTCCCAGATGGGAGACTGGCCGATTACTGTGGAAAAGCTGATTCTCTCCAATGGAAAAGTCTTTGAGCTGACGAAGGAACATCAGGTGACTGTGGAGGTGCACAGAGCTCATCCGCAGGTGAAGAAGGTGAATATTCGGGAGCGGGAAGAAGAGGTGAAATTAGATGTGGCATTCCAGATCGAAGATCCGGATCAGGTACTCTCCAATAAGAAGATTCAGATTCGAAATGAGAAAGATGAACTTCTGCTGGAGGAAATCTTTGAGAATCTGGAGTTTGAGAAGACTCTGGAACCAGGGGAGGTATTGGCAAAAGAGTTCCAGGTTCGGATTCTGGCCGATTACGATGTGACACCGGATAGATCTGCTCCGGAGAAGGAAAAAGTGATCTATGGAAAGACATTTCCGGCACAGCCAAGAGCCTATGTGAAAAGGAAAGGTCCGGAAAAAACATATTTTGAGAAAGAAGAGGCGGCCCGGATCTCTTATGAGATAGAGACAAATCAGGAAGAACACATTGACAGACTGGTTGTGAACGGATTGGAAATTTCGGTCAAGCCTGAAAATGGCGTCTATAATGTGGAAATTCCTGTGGGGAATACGGCCGGACGAAAGAAGATTCAGCTGCAGCAGGCAGTCTTCGCTGGCGGAAACCTGGTGAAGCTTGAGGCGGAAGACTGGCTGGAAGTATTAAGAGATGTCCCTTCTGTGGAAAATTTCCAGCTGAGAGAAGATATGGATCAAAGTGAAGTCATGGCAGACTTCGAGGTGGCGGATGAGGACCAGGCATTTGTGTCGGGCAAAGTACGGCTCTTGCGGGAAGACGGAAGCATTCAGCAGGAGCAGACATTTTCCTCGCCAGGATCACAGGAATTTGTCATGGCGGTGACAGAAGGTGAGATCTATACGTTTCAGGTATTTCTCACCAGCCAGAGGGATATAGATGGAAATCAGATGGTCAAAGACCAGCTGGCGCTGGAAAGAACAATTCAGGTGATCCGGGATTATGAGTTGGAGATCTCTGATATGAAGACCTTATCGGCAGCTGGAGGAGAGACTTTGTACTTTAAAAAAGGGGAAGAAATTGAAGTGACATTTCGGGCAGTCACGGCTTCCCGGCTGTTTCTGCGAAAAGCACAGATAAACGGAGAACTCTTGGAACTGGAGAGCCTTGGAAATGACGGGTATCGGTGCAGATGGAAAGGTTTTTCGGATGCCAAAGTCCACAAACTGAGTCTGGAGGCGGTCTGGCTGGATGGTGATGTGAAACTGAGACTGGAGACTCCCATGGAACGGAAGGTGGAGATTCTAAAAGAAGTTCCCCGTGTGGAGAAATTTCGGTGGGAGAAGAATTCTAAGGAACAGCTTCAGATCCAATATCATCTAAGCGATGCAGACGATGCTTTGATCCAGGCGGAATTTCAGATTCTGGGAGAAAACGGCGACAGACTTCTGACGGAGGAAACGGAGGCGGGAGATCAGGTCAAGAAGATGAATCTGCCTCTGGAGCAGAATTATCAGGTACGTATTGTGGCTTCTTATGATCTGGACACGGACGCATTGGGAGAGGGAGATCATGAGTATCAAGACCAGGTAATTTTCGAAGAGGGTGTTGCAGTTTCCAGAGAAGCTTTGGAGTTTAAGGAGGTCACGGAGGTAAACTTATACCGCAGACGGGAGGATCTGACCTCTGAGAAGGTGGATGTTCTGGACATTCGAGGCGGGATTCTAGAGAATACAGAGGACTATTACGCGGTGGTGCAGATGAAAAATTCGCCTGATTTTTATGGAAATATTCGAGAGTTCCGAAAGGGAGAGACGCAGGGAACGCTTTCGGTCATTCTGGATCAGGATGAACTGGTACAGTATCAGGATGGAGGAGGCAGCCGCAGAGGAGAATTTCTCTTTGAGATCCCCTGTATAGACGGGGAAAATGATGCCTCCCAGGGCAGCGCAGCCGCTTTCTTTGACCAGATGGAGCAGAATCTGGGCGGTGTGTATGAACTGACACAGGATCTGGATGCCTCCGATATTCCCAAAGAGCAGGCGGCAGTGCTGGGAAACTTCACAGGGGAATTGAGAGGAAACGGCCATCGGATCTTCAATCTTCCGGTTCCGCTGTTTCAGACCGTAAGCGGAGGGCGGGTTGAAAATCTGATTGTAGAGAATGCCGGAATCCGCGGGGATTTCAAGGGGATTCTCGCAGGTGTGATACAGAAAAATTCGACGATAGAGGATGTTCATATCGTGAATTCTTCTTTGCACACACAGACAAACCAGATCGGCGCTTTCACAGGAATTTTGGAACAGTCTGTGATCCGCAGCAGTTCTGCCGGCAATGTGACAATATCCGGAACGAATACCATTGGAGGAATCGCAGGACAGACCAATTCTCAGGCAGTGATTGAGGACTGTTATGTGACAGGAAGCCTGCAGGGAACGACGGTTCATGATCTGGGAGCACGGGTAGGCGGAGTGACCGGATGGCATAGCGGGAAAACCATTGAGAGATGTTTCACGAAGGTGGAAATCGCGGCGCCGGACAAAAAAGGCAGCGGAGGGATCATCGGCGGCCCTCAGAAAGGTTCCGTGGATATGCGGCAGGTTCTGAGCATGAGTAGGGGTAATGCCTATAGGGTTGCGGGATTTCCTGTCCTTGAAAATGCGCAGGAGATCTATGAATATGCCGGCTCGGACAGCGTCACAAACAAAAACGAGAATAACGCGGTGGCGGAGATTGAGGATGTTTACCGCAGAGAATTTTTTGAAGATGCGCTGGGCTTTCGAAAAGACACCTGGCATCTGGATTTGGTGGAGCATGGAAAACTGCCAAGTCTGCGCAGTGATCCTGTGCCAAAGGAGATTGTGGATTATGAGATCCAGGAGAATAAAAATGGTATCCCCCATTATCAATTTGTACGGACACATCCCCACTACCAGGCGGACAGAGAACTTGCCTATGCCAATGTGGCGAAACTGATGCCTTTTGTGGACTCGGATATGCTGGTGCACTATGGAAATCAGATTTCCGCACAGGATTCGCTGACGGCGGAAAAAATTCGCTATGTTCTGCCCTTGGATAGGGAAGGAAGACTGGTGCCGGGAATCGAACGGGACAATCCGGAACAGGTGAAAAGAATCCGTGTGATTTTTCAGAATGATCATGGGCAGGAGTATCGGGTGTCGTACCAAAGACTTATGGGCGGCCTGGTGGCAGTGTATCAGATGGACAACCAAATTCCCTATCAGTTTGGAAACTATGTGTCGGACATTGACGAGGAGGCTTTGGGAAAAATCCTGGATGCTGCGAAGAGCTATGATTATGCTTCTGGGATTGCGGATGTCACACCGGAGAAGGAGAGCCGTCTGTATGTGGATTTCTATGAGGAGCAGGTGAGACCGGAACTGGAAGGAAAATTCCGCAGCCTGCTCAGCTCCTGGGAGTCTTATCCCACATACTGTGAAAATCAGGCAGTACAGAAGATGATATGGGACGATCTTGGAGAAGAGACAAGGCTGAAAAAGCTGTTGTATGGAATGAATTATTATGAAAAATGGTATCGGATTTCCTTTGGCGAAATTTCTCTGAGTGATCTTCTGATGTTCTATGGAGAGCAGATGAATCCAGCCCTGACTCCACGGTATCTGTGGGAGAGCGTCCTGACAGGGGGAGAGACTCTGCGCGCAACAGAAAATACACATAAATTCTACGACAGTGTGCTGCGAGGACACACCAGGATGGAAATGCTGGATTTTCTTTCCTGGTTATCACGTTCACTGGCTGGATACGATGACCCAAGTGACTGGTTCAGGGATAACTTTGGGGGAATCTTAAAAGAACAAGAACCTTATCAGGCATCGGAGGACATTCGGTATCGGATCTTTGATATTTTCGCAAATCTGGGAGAGCGAAGAAAGATAGTCCTCCCAATACTGACAGCCCCGCAGGAAGACATGTATCTGATCTCCACTCCGTCGCAGCTGGTGATCGGGAGCATGAACCGTTACAAAGAATATATTGATAAAGATGGGAACGAACGTGGAAGAATGGAAGAGCTGATCGGCGGCTATGCACAGAGAATGGGGTATTTCTATGGAACTTCTGCCGCCTGGGTGCCGGGTGCTTCCCGGATTCTGAATGGATTTGTCAACGTTCAGTATGACACACGCTTTCATTTTCCCCAGAGTGAGAGCGCTTCGGCAGGAACGCAGGAGGCAGGCAGCACCAAAGACCCGGTGATGAAATGGGTATACGAGGCGATCGGTTCCTGGGGCTCGGCCAACGGAAGTGGTGCTTATGCCAATGGAACAGATGTGTACTGGATTGCAGATGCCGCTCTGGGCGGGGAGTACAATTTCTTTGTCTTCAGTCATGAGACGGCCCATAATCAAGACGGACGATATTTCTACGGAGGATACGGGCGGAGAGCAGGTACAGGCGGAGAAGCCCATGCGGACGGAAACATTGCCCAGCAGATCGGTGACGGAAGTATGTTGTTCAATATCTCAACCGTGTACCCGGCAGATGCAGATGTCACCAATAATTTTACTTTTGAGAGAATCGACTCACCGGAAAAACTGCACAGCTATTACCGGGAAATGTTCGAATCTGGCTATGTGCTGGATTATCTGGCCGGGCAGGCCTTCCTCAGACTGGATCCGGAAGAGCAGGCGAAGGTGGCGGTTCAGGTAAACTATCAGAAGGATGGGACATCTTTGAAGGCTATTTATACGAGACTGTCAGCGGGAGAGTTTGCAGACATGGATCTTCGGAGCATGGGGGATCTGTGGGATCACCGGATTGCAGTGAAAGATCCTGGAGAGTGGGCGTCTGCGGCTTCGGGATCATATGGGTATGAGTCCTTCTACGATATGAACTGGTATCAGCCTCATAATGATGACGGATCACCGAACAGCCATTCCTTTAAGAGACTGGGGCAGGAGATGCTGGGGATCGGAGGATATGAGAATGGATATATCCCGTATATCTCGGCTCAAAGCGCCAATGATCTGGAAGCACTGCGCCATGTGACAGGAGATTCCTCGATTACCTGGCGGGAATATAAGCAGAACCGTTATGCGAAAGTGGAGGCAAATCTGGATCAGATTCCCTATTTTGACAGCGAAGAGGTTATTGAGCAGTTTGAGAAAGCTTTCCGTGCGGATGCAAAGAGTGGGAAAAGAGAGCAAAGCACTGCGGTGAAAAGAATGCTGCATGGGATCGTCAAAAGGGCGACGGATGATTTCCGGGATGGAGGAATCTATGGAAATCCCGTTCAGACAGTGGTAACTTCGGCAGAACAGCTGATACAGCTGGCAGGCAGCCAGATGACTGGAAATTATCGCCTGGGCAATGATCTGGACTTTAGCGGCATAGAAGCCAATGGCAGTTATGTCACCAGCCGCTTTATCGGAACGCTGGACGCAGAGGGATATCAGATCACCGGATTGAGATATCCGTTGTTCCAGGACATGGTCTATGGACAGATACGGAATCTGACGGTTCTGGAGCCGTCTTATGAGGCGGATGCCCAGGCAATGTTGGCGGTGAATACTAAAAATGTGACCCTTGAGAATGTGAGAGTGGAAGGCGCAGATCAGGAGCTTCCCATGGTAAGAAACAAATCCGGAGCATATTATGAATATGGTGATGTGAAAGTGACAGTCTGCGACAATGAGATTCATACAGTGGAGGATTTTCTCGCCATTGGCGACTCGGAGATTTCCCGGAAAAAAAGTTATGTGCTGAAGGCAGATCTGGATTTTGCTGATACACAAATCCAGGATGCTTTTGTGGTGCCAGGGACTTTTCGAGGCAGATTGGAGGGAGGCGGACACATCTTGTCCAATCTTCCAGGTGTTATTTTCGAGCATATGGAGGATGCCGCGGTGAATAATCTGGGAGTGGAAAGGGGAATTCTTGACCGGGATGACCAGAAAGGAATCCTCGCAAACCGGATCAACCGTTCCGAGATACAAAAAGTCTATCTGGCGGATATCCAGATCTCAAACCGGACGAATCAGGTGGGTGGCCTCGCCGGACAGATACAAAACAGTTCTGTGCAGCAGGTATCTGTGGAAAATCTGAGTATCCGGGCAGATAATACCATTGGAGGTCTTGCCGGACAGATTGAAAACACGGTTGTGAAAAATTGTCTTGTGACAGGGCAGATCGAAGGAATGCTTCGACATGTTCTGGGAGCCAGAGTCGGTGGAGTGACCGGATGGATGGGGAAAAATTCTGTTTTGGAAAACTGTTATACGAAAGTGGAGATCACCGCTTTGGAACCAGTTGGAAATGGAGGATTGACCGGGGGGCCCAACAGCGGGAGTGTTGAGATCCGTAATTCCATCAGTCTGAGTATCGGGGGAAACGCCAGCCGTGTCGCAGGCTTTCCTGTGCTGGGAGAAAGTGAGAATATCTATGAGTATGCAGGTTCTGACAGTCAGACCAATATCACAGATGAAACCAGAGAAAAGGTAAAAGAGGCTGTGGATTCACAGATCACAGACCGTAATTTCTATCTGGCGGAACTTGGATGGTCAGAGGAAGTCTGGGATTTCTCAAAAGTAGGACAAGGAGAGGTTCCCCATCTGAGAGACGCTTTGGTGACGAGAACGTATCAGGCTCTGAGTGAAATAAATGATGAAGAAAAGCCGGAGGAAATCCTCTCAGACAGCGAGATGGAAGAAAAGGAAGAAGAGCCGGAGGTGCCGCTGCCGGAGGAAGGGGCAAAGCCGGAGGAACCGGAATTACCTGTAGAAGAACTCCCGGCAGAAGAGCTGCCTTCTGGGGAAGAACTGCCGGAAGAGACATCCCAGGGGACTGTACCTGAAGAGCTGGAAGAGCTACCGGAAAGGGAGCCGCAGGGGGCAGAGTATGGAAAAAAATCTCTTTCTGTCTTATAATGAAAGAACTTACTTATAAGACAAAAAGGAGACCTTCATTATGTGGATCTTAAGTGGTTATCTGATACTGATTAATCTTGTCACCTGGGCTGTATACGGCCTGGATAAATGGAAAGCCAGAAGAAATGCCTGGAGAGTTCCGGAGAGAGTGCTGCTGACACTGACACTTCTCGGGGGCTCCCTGGGGGCTCTGGCAGCCATGTTTCTGTTTCATCATAAAACCAGAAAACCTAAATTTTCAGTGGGAGTTCCGTTGATTTTGCTGCTTCACTGCATACTGATATTCTGGGCGGCGGCACAAGGATGGATACCAGGAAATTAGAAAGAGTTTTGAATGAGAATGCAGATTTCCAGATTGCTTTTGGATAGAAAATTCAATATAATAAGACAAAATATCAGACATAGAAGAAGGTGGTGAAAGCATGCGTATTTTAATCGCAGAGGATGAAAAAGACCTGAATGATCTTTTGAAAAAACGTCTCGAAAATCAGAAATATACCGTGGATGCCTGCCGGGATGGTCAGGAAGCGCTGGATTATCTGGCGGTCACAGAGTATGATGCCATTGTGCTGGATATTATGATGCCGAAGGTCAATGGCCTGCAGGTACTGCAGCAGATTCGCCGCCAGAAGAAATCAACGCCGGTTCTTCTTCTGACAGCAAAGGACAGTATTGAAGACCGGGTAACCGGGCTTGATCTGGGAGCAGATGACTACCTGGTAAAACCCTTTGCCTTTGAGGAATTACTGGCACGTATCCGCGTGATGCTGCGCAAGACGGCAGCCGTGGAGACAAATACCAATGTGATCAGGATTGCGAATCTGACAGTAGATCTCAATACACATAGAGTCTGCCGCGGCGAGACGCCGATTGAGCTGTCGAACAAAGAATTTTCTATCTTAAGATATCTGTGTATGAATCAGGGAATTGTCCTGTCACGGGACAAGATTGAAGAACACATCTGGAATTATGATTACACGGGAGCATCCAATGTGGTGGATGTCTATATCCGTTATCTGAGAAGAAAAATAGATGATCAATTCGAGCCGAAACTCATTCACACCGTCCGCGGGGCGGGGTATGTACTCAGGGAGGAAAAATGAAAAAACTGCCGCTTCGATGGAAACTGACAATTTTGTACACTTTATTTATGATGATTCTGACGGCCGCCATGCTGGGAGTGATTTTTTCTCTGAGCAGCAGTACCATTCTGGCCTCCGTCAAGCAGGAGCTGGAAGATCAGGTGTATGATTCCCTGGAAGATGTGGAGTGGAACGGGAGTTATCTGGACATAGACTCTGATTTTTTTGATGTGGATGACGGAATTTATCTGTCCGTGTATGATGTAAGCGGTAATCTGCTGGGAGGAAGAGTTCCGTATGGACTGTCAGAGACTATCCCGTTTTCAGAAGGTCTGCAGGAGCTTACGGTGGGAGATACCAGGTGGTATTTCCTGGATATTTTTCAGCAGGTGGAAGGGTACGGACCGATTTATTTCAGAGGAATCACCTCTGTCACGGATGCGGAACAAAGCCTTCAGGTGACTTTGCGGATGTCTTTGATTCTCTTTCCGATTATGGTGGTTTTGATGGCCGGAATGGGATACTTTTTCATCGGACGTGCGCTGCGTCCGGTGGCGCAAATGACTGCCACAGCCAGGGAAATTTATGAAAAAGAGGATCTGTCTAAGAGAATCGGCATGTCCAAAGGCCGTGATGAAATCCACGAGCTGGCGCAGACTTTTGATCAGATGCTGGATAAACTGGAACATTCTTTCCAAAAAGAAAAACAGTTTACTTCTGACGCCTCCCATGAACTGCGCACGCCGGTGACCGTGATATTATCCCAGTGTGAGTATCTTCTGGAGGAAGGAAATCTGTCCGGGGAAGAACGAAAATCCGTGGAGGCAATTCAGAGAAAGGCACGGAATATGGCCAGGATGATCTCGCAGCTTTTGTTCTTATCCAGAGCAGATCAGAACCGGCAGGCGGTACAAAAGGAGAATCTGGATCTGTCTATGCTCACAGAGATTGCGGTGGAAGAGCAGCAGGAGATTGCTCTGTCCAGAGGGATACAAATTGAGACCGACATTCAGGAGAATATTTACGGTTATGTGGATGAGACCTTGTTTATCCGTATCTGGATGAATCTACTGGGAAATGCTGTGACATACGGAAGAGAGAATGGGTGGATTAAAGTAGGTCTGTCCAAAGAGAACGACAGGATTTGCGGATATGTGCAGGATAACGGCATTGGTATCCGCAAGGAGGATCTTCCCAGGATCTGGGAACGCTTTTATCAGGTGGATGCGTCCAGGGCTTCCAGAGAAAATTCCGGTTCCGGGCTTGGGCTGCCCATGGTGAAATGGATTGTACAGACTCACGGAGGAACAATTTCCGTGGAAAGCGAATACGGAAAGGGCTCTGTATTTTCTTTTAGTATACCCGCCAAAGAAAAATGAGAAAAACTTTACTTTTTTAATCTTCTTTTAATCTTTGCCTCCTATAATGACCTCAACAAAGAAAAAAACAAGAAATTATAAAAATAAAAGAGATCGTGAAGGAGGAAAAGATTATGAGAAATAGAAGAGTGAAAGTATTAGCGGGAGCATTAGCAGTATCGGTACTTACTATCGCAGGCAGCGCCGTAGCGGGAGCAGCGGTAAATTCCAACTCACAGTTGGCATCGGCGGCAAAACTCACAGAGGATGAGGCGCTGAAGAAGGCTAGAGAAGATGCCGGAGTGAAAGCAAAAGAGATCGACCAGTCACGGGTATACCTGGATTACGATGATGGAATCTTAAGCTACGATGTAGAGTTCTACGTGGGAAATGAGGAGTATGATTATGAAATAGATGCTGAGACAGGAAAAATTCTCAGTAAAGATTATGAGATCGAGAGAGACTTCTGGAACAGCAAAAATAAAAAGACAAGTGCAAAAGTTTCCGAGGCAGAAGCCAAAAAAACTGCATTGAAGCAGGTAAACGGAGCGACAGAGAATGATATTCGCATAAAATTAGACTGGGATGACGGGCAGCTGATATACGAAGGAGATATTTTCCACAATGAGATGGAATATGAATTCGAGATCAACGCAGATACCGGGAAGATCATCAGCTGGGAAAGCGAATCCATCTGGGATTAAGTGCTCACACAGCACAGAAAAATGAATAGAAGTATAGCTGCCGGATCGGTTGGATCCGGCAGTATTTTGTTAGAAAATAGTATACTGAAAAATTACTAAAAAGAAAACAGATAAATTAGATATAATAACGAAAAAAAGAAAGGGTATTGCAGTTTCTCTTTGGAGAGCTTATAATGACAACGTAGGACAAAGGAGGGGGCTTTATGAGAAATGTAAAAATGGCTGACATTGCCAATGCTTGCGGTGTATCGATCAAATCGGTTTCCAGAGTTTTGAATAATAACCCCAATGTGAGTCCTCAGATGCGTGAAAAGGTGATGAATACTATTAAAGAGCAGGGATACCAGGTGAATATCCTGGCCCGTGGTCTGAAAGGAAACCGTACAAACATTATTGTCGTGTTTGCGGAACGTCATCACGAAGAACATTTGAGTATCTGGCATGATATGATGCTGAAGCATTTGTTCACCTATGCCAAGAAGCGCTCTATGAAGATTGTACTCTCACCGTCCAACAGTGCCAAGTTCGAGGAGGATGAGACAGACGGATTTTATCTGATTGCCAGTGGGATAGCAGATGGAGCAATTCTTCTGGAGAACATCCTTCAAGATGCCAGAGTGGACTATTTTGAGACTCACAACGTTCCTTATGTAGTATTTGGTGAACCGGAGAATCCGGATATCCCATCGGTCAGCCTGGATAATTTTGATGTAGGATATAAAGGCGGCAGTTATCTGGCAGAGAAAGGCTATGAGAATATTGCGTTTTTTATCGGTGAAGAGAAGTTCCTCTCCACCAAGCATCGTATTCAGGGATTCGAGGCGGCCATGAAGAAACATGAAGGGCACTATCAGATTTTTACAGGGGTAGACACTGTAAAGAAAGCTTATGAAACGGCGAAGGAAGTCTTAAGCAGAAAAGAGAAAATCCGTGCTTTCTTTGTATCTGGCGATGAGCGTGCATTGGGGGTATACCGGGCAATCTATGAATTGGGACTTTCCATTCCCGAGGATATAGCGGTACTTGGAATCGATAATATTACTCTGGGAGAATATTATTATCCCCCTATTTCCACCATTGAACAAGATTTTGAGGTATTGGCCAGGTGCTGTATTGACTATGTGATTAATAAGATTGAGCATGAGAGTTTTATGGATCGGAAGGTATTAAGATTCCCATGCCGTGTGATAGAGAGAAAATCCACCTGAGGATTTTCTTATGGACAAAAATGACAACGTTGTCATTTGGCGTCGAGAACAGTGGGTTAGAAAAATAAAGTGAAAGGAGAATTCGTCGGAAAAATGACAACGTTGTCATTTTCGGCAAAAGGACTATGAATGCGCAATTAGAAGAAAAAATTGGCAAAAGACTTGCAAAAATATATGAAAATCCCGAAAAAGAGAAATTCGCTTTGTCCCTGCTGAGAAAAAAACTGGAACTGTATCAGGAAGATCTGGATGGCGGACAGGAGTTTTCGGAAGAGGACAGTATTTTGATTACCTATGGAGATACGATCGAAGACCAGGGGCGGAAAGGTCTGGAGGTTCTGAATGACTTTCTGGAAAAATATGTGGGTGACGCGGTGAAAAACGTTCATCTGCTTCCCATGTACCCTTACACTTCGGATGATGGTTTTTCTGTGTTGGATTACAGACAAATCAATCCGTCTCTAGGGACCTGGGTGGATGTGGAACGTCTGTCAGAAAAATATGGATTGATGTTCGATGCGGTGATCAATCATATATCCAGAAGCAGCAGATGGTTCCAGGGATATTTGAATGGAGAAGAGCCTTATACGGACTACTTTATTACCTGTGATCCAAACGCGGATTACAGCACAGTTACCAGGCCCAGAGCCCTGCCTCTCCTGACAAAAGTGAATACGAAGGACGGGGATAAATATGTGTGGACGACTTTCAGTGAGGATCAGATAGACCTGAATTTTCAATGCCCTCAGTTATTGGCAGAAATCGTGGATATTCTGTTGATGTATGCCAAGAAAGGGGCAAAATACATCCGCCTGGATGCCATTGGATTCATGTGGAAGAAGTTGGGGACGACTTGCATGCACCTGCCGCAGACCCATGAAATTATCAAGATGATTAAAGATATTTTTCAGGTATATTCACCGAAGACCAGGATTATCACAGAGACCAATGTACCTCACAAAGACAATATCAGCTACTTTGGTCAGGACGGAGATGAAGCAGACCTGGTTTATCAGTTCCCACTTCCTCCGCTGGTTATGTATTCTTTGCTTACGGGAGATGCACGGGTGCTGTCAGACTGGATTGAGACATTAGAGCTCCCCAGTGACAAGGTTTCTTACTTTAATTTCCTCAGTTCCCATGATGGCATCGGTGTAAGGCCGGTGGAAGGAATTTTGGACCAGGAAGGTTTTCAGACACTGGTAGATGCGGCACTCAGAAATGGCGGTGAGGTCTCTTATAAAGATAATGGAGACGGCACACAGAGTCCATATGAGTTGAACATCAATTATCAGGACGCCTTGGCCGGTCCGGATGCATCTGATGAAGAGAGGATTGGAAAATTTATTGCAGCTCAGACGATTCTGTTTTCTCTGCAAGGAGTTCCGGGCATTTATATTCACAGTCTTCTGGGATCTAGAAACAATTATTATGGAAAGACGACTTCCGGGATTCCAAGGAGAATCAACCGGGAAAAACTACAGCTTTCTTATATAGAAGAGCAGCTTGCGAAAGACAGTAACCGGAGAAAAATCTTTGAGACTCTGATTGACCGTCTGAAGATCCGGAAGAATGAGAGTGCTTTTTCTCCTATGGCGTACCAGGAAGTTTTAAAGTTGAATCCTGGTGTATTGTCTCTGGCAAGAGAAAATAAAAAAACACAAGAGAAAATCTATGCACTCATTAATGTATCCGGAAAAGAGCAGCAAGTTACTCTGAAGGAGATGGAGGGAATCAACCTTCTGAATGGACAGAAAATTTCCGGAAATATCCAGTTGAATGCCTGGGAGTGCGCATGGATAAAAAAATGTTAGCAACAGGTGTGAGAGAACCTGTTCAAAATAAAAATTAAATAAAAAAGGAGAGAGGATCATGAGAAGAAAATTGGTATCTGCGGTCTTAATCGCAACGATGACAGCTATGATGATCAGTGGCTGCGGCGGAGGAAGCAGCGATGGAGGGGATTCAGCAGACGGTGGCAAAGTTAAAATTCAGTTTATGCATCAGCAGGTTGAGCAGGAGCGTCAGGATGCAGTTCAGGCTCTGATTGATAAGTTCGAGGAGGAGAATCCTGATATCGAAGTGGAGTCCATTCCTGTAAACGAGGATGACTATGATTCCAAGATTGCCGCACAGGGCGGAAGCGGAGAACTGGCAGACGTGATCGAGTACAGCCAGGATCAGGCAAAGACCAGTGTCGCCAATCAGTTTACAGATACTGACGCAGTGAAAGAAGTCATTGAGACAAAAGGAGAAGATGCTTTCTATGAGGGCGCTCTTTCTGTGACAAAGACAGAAGATGGCGAGAGTTATGTAGGTGTGCCGCTTTCCAGCTGGGTACAGGGTATCTGGGTGAATACTGCTATGTTGGATGAAAAAGGATTGGAAGTTCCCGAGACATGGGAGGATGTTTTAAATGTGGCGAAAGAGTTCTATGATCCGGACAACAGAATGTATGGTATCGCTCTTCCCACTTCTGACAGTGCTTTTACAGAGCAGGTATTTTCACAGTTCGCGCTTTCTGACGGAGCCAACGTATTTGATGGCGACAAGAATGTTACTGTGAACACTCCTCAGATGAAAGAAGCATTGGAATATTACAAAGAGCTGGCGGCTTATTCCATGCCTGGCTCCACAGAAGTAGCAGATGTAAATGAT
>ERZ1643247.1844-NODE-1844-length-18040-cov-4.587100_pt1 | contig 18040 bp, 14 predicted proteins | sample MGYA00579264_ERZ1643247 | MGnify/ENA primary metagenome ERZ1643247 (study PRJEB29033, sample SAMEA4952262) | chicken gut metagenome | biome: Broiler Chicken; feature: Gastrointestinal Tract; material: Caecum | place: Ireland | collected 2018 | study: Broiler... | reverse complement strand
GAAAATGCGCTGGATCGACGGTTTCATCGTCTGTTCCATCGCCAGCGATGCGCCCCATATCCGCTCGCTGCGCACCGAGGGCTACCCCCTGGTGCTGGTCAACCGTTTTGAAGCAAGCGACATCGGCAAGGTGGATACCGTGGCTACCGACAACTATCAGATCGGCTACGACGCCACCCAGTACCTGATCCGCACCGGGCACAAACGCATTGCCATAGCCTACGGCCGGGACGAACTGCTTTTGTACCGGGAACGCCGGCGTGGCTATCTGCAGGCCCTGACCGACAACGGTCTGCCCTGCCCGGAAGCCTACACCATGCGGGAGACCAACGGCAACAACGGCTTTTATTACCAGACCAAGGAGCTGATGGGGCTGGACAATCCGCCCGACGCCATCTTCTGCAGCAGCGACCCCAAAGCCTTTGTGGTGATGCACGCGCTGCATGACCTGGGTCTGCGCATCCCGGAGGATGTGGCGGTCATCGGCGTGGACAACGTGAGCATGGCCTCCATGGTGGAGCCTCCGCTGACCACCATCTCCCAGCATTTGTACCGCATGGGAGCCGCCGCCGCCAACAGCCTGATCCGCCAGATCGAATACAAAGAGAAAAACGGCGTGCTGCCCAAACCGGAGCGCACCATCTTCAGTTCCGACCTGATCGTGCGGCGCTCCACCAACTGAGCGGTGCGGCACGCCCGCCATGAGGGATTGTGCCGATGAACAAATTAGGAATCAACCTGTGGAACTGGGTGCCCGGCCTGGGCGAAGCCTGCCTGGGCCTGCCCGCCAAAGTGGCAGACATGGGCTTTACCGCCATTGAGCTGCCCATGACCGTGCCCGACCCCGGTGCGGCCCTGGAACAGGAGATCCGCAGTACCGGGCTGGCGGTTTCGCTGTGTGCAGCCCTGGGCGCCGGGCGGGATCTTTCCAGCTTTGACGCCGAGGTACGCCGCAGCACCCTGCAATACCTGACCCAATGCCTGCAGACCGGCGAGCGGCTGGGTGCCACGGTGCTGGCCGGCCCGCTGTACGCGGGCGGCGGCAAGCGCCATGCGCTGCCCCCCGACGAACGCAGCCGGGAATGGGAACTGGCCGTGACTGGCCTGCAGGAGCTGGCCCGCCGTGCCCGGGAGTGCGGCATGACGCTGGCCCTGGAACCGCTGTGCCGCTACCGCACCAGCGTGGTGAATACGGTAGACCAGGCCCTGCGGATGATCGACGACATCGGCAGCCCCAACGTAGGGCTGCATTACGACACATTTCACGCCTGCCTGGAGGAAGCCGACCTGCTTTCTTCCCTGAGCAGAGCACTGCAGGCCGGCAAAGTACTGCACTTTCACGCCTGCGCCAACAACCGCGGCGCGCCGGGGCAGGGCCTTGTTCCCTGGAACGACGTACTGCGCCTGCTGCAGGAGGAACACTACCGCGGCCACATCACGATGGAAACGTTTGCACCCGGTGGGCTGGACGCCAGCTGGGTCCATGTACACCCCGAACCGGACGAAGTGGCCCGCAGCGGCCTTGCCTTTCTGCGCAGCTTTTTTGAACAACATCCACCCGTTGCCTAAAGGAAGGAGCGTTGCCCCATGCAACCAAGCATCAATCGCATTGGTGAAGTATATGAACCCTTTAAAGTCCGTTTTCTGGAACGGCCCATTCCTCCGCTAGCCTCGGATGAGGTGCTGGTGCGGGTAAAGGCCAGCGCCATCTGCGGCAGCGACCTGCACATTGCCCGCGGCCTGCATCCTTCCGCCCCGCTGCCGGTGACCATCGGCCACGAATTTTCCGGCGATATTGCCGCCGTGGGCAGCGACGTGCGCAAAGTCAAGGTAGGTGCCCGGGTCACGGTTGAGCCCTGCATCGTCTGCGGCAAGTGCGACGCCTGCCGCCACGGCCAGTACGGCTACTGCGAACAGATCAGCTTTACCTACCGCAACGGCGACGGCGCCATGGCCGATTATGTGGTGGTCAAGGAACCCTACGTCTACGAACTGCCCGATTACCTGACCTACGAGACCGGCGCCCTCATTGAACCTTTGTCGGTGGCCACCCACGCGGTGCGCCGGGCCGATATCCGCCTGGGCGAGACGGTCCTGATCATCGGTGCGGGGGCCATCGGCATGATGGTCGCCTCCATGTGCCGCCGCAGCGGTGCCGCCGAGATCATCATTGCCGATTTTTCCGACCAGCGCCTGGAAATGGCGCTGCAGGTGGGCGCTACGGTGGCCGTCAACAGCGGCCGCGAGGACCTGGAAGAAGCGGTAGCCCGCATCACCCACGGCAAAGGCGTGGACAAGAGCTTTGAGTGCGTGGGCCGGGAAAGCTGTTTTTTGCAGGCCATCATGACGCTGAAGCGCAACGGCACCGCCACCATTGTGGGCATCTACGAAAAACCCCAGGTGCAGTTTCCCGCCAGCCGCCTTGTGACCCACGAGATCCACATTCAGGGCGCCCAGGGCTACTGCTGGGACTTCCCCATCGCCATTGCCGCCGCCCGCGACATCCCGCTGGAAAAATTCATCACCCATACCTTCCCGCTGGACCAGCTGCAGCAGGCGCTGGATACCGCACTGGACCGCAACAGCGGCAGCATCAAGGTCATTCTGAAACCGTGATGCCCCCGTCCCCGACAAGGAGAACTACCATGCCACACGAGAAATTTCATTATAAATCTCTGGCCGAGGTGCAGCAGAAGGCGGCCGAACTGGGCCTTTCGCTTCCGTTTGCAAACGATACCAGAGTGTTGGCGCAGCCCCTGACCGTGGGCAGCGTCACCTTCCCCAACCGTCTGGGCGTCGCCCCCATGGAGGGAGCCGACTCTCTGCCGGACGGCTCCCCTTCGGAATACACCACCCGCCGCTATGTGCGGGAAGCCGAGGGCGGCAGTTCCGTGCTCTGGTTTGAGGCCATCTCCATTGTGGAGGAAGGGCGCTCTTCCCGCACCCAGCTGCTGCTGACCCGGGACAACCTGGACAGCTACAAACGGCTGACCGCCGCCGTCAAGGAAGCCGGCCGGAAAGCCAACGGCTACGAGCCGTACCTGATCCTGCAGGCCAACCACAGCGGCCGGTATTCCAACCCGGACAACAAACCTGCCCCCATGATTGCCTACCGGCACCCCGAACTGGAACAGTACCGCGCCGCCGATGATTCCTGCATTGTGAGCGACGATTATCTGCGCGCCCTGGAAGAAAAGTTCGGCGAAGCCGCCCGCCTGGCCAAGGAAGCCGGCTTTGACGCCGTGGACATCAAGTCCTGCCACGGGTATCTGCTGGCAGAACTTTCCTCGGCCTACACCCGGCCGGGCCCCTACGGCGGCAGCTACGAAAACCGCACCCGCCTGCTGAAAAACGGCATTGCCGCCGCCAAAGCGTGGGAGGACGACCACTTCATGGTCACGGCGCGCCTCGGCATCTATGACGGGTACGCCTATCCCTACGGGTTCGGCGTCAGCCCCGAGAGCGGCCTGGCCCCCGATTTGCGGGAACCCATCCGGCTGGTGCGGGAACTGCACGACGAATACGGCCTGGCCATGGTGGACCTGACCATGGGCAACCCCTATGCCACCACCCACATCACCCGGCCCTTCGACTTTGGCAAATACGAACCAGACGAACACCCCTTTGTGGGGCTGGACCGGATGATCCACGGCATCGGTGCGGTCAAAAAAGCCGTACCGGAGATGACGGTGTGGGCCTCCGCTCCCAGTTATCTGCGCCAGTACGCCGATCTGTTCACCGCCGGGGCGGTGGAACAGGGCCTGTGCGACGGCATGCTGTTCGGCCGCATGGCGTTTGCCCAGCCGGATTTTGCCAACCAGATCCTGCACAACGGACGCTTGGACCCTGCCCGCGTCTGCCTTGCCTGCGGCAAGTGCGGCGACCTGATCCGCGCCCACAAGCCCACCGGCTGTGTGATCCGTGACAGCAAAACCTTCCTGCCCTTCTACAAAGAATTTCTGGAAAACAAAAAGAACCAGCCCGCCAACTTCCGCGGCTGATGAGGAGTGTCTTGTATGAAAAAAACTGCCATTGTAACCGGCTCCAGCCGGGGCATCGGTTTTGCCATCGCCCGTCAGCTGGGACTTGACGGCTACAACATTGTCATGGTGGCCACCGGCCCGCAGGAGAAAAACCAGGCCGCCCTGGACACCCTGCGGGAACTGGGCATCGACTGCGCCTACGTGCAGGCCAATATCGGCTGCAGTGAGGACCGCCGCAAGATTCTGGACGGTGCCCTGGCCGCCTTCGGCCGTGTGGACGCCCTGATCAACAACGCGGGCGTTGCCCCCAAAGTGCGCGCCGACTTGCTGGAAATGAGCGAGGAGAGCTTTGACTACGTGGTGGGCGTGAACACCAAAGGCAATATGTTCCTGACCCAGCTGGTGGCCAACCAGATGATCTGCCAGGAACCGTTGGACGGCCGCAAAGGCGTGATCGTCAACGTATCCAGCTGCAGCGCTGCCGTTTCCTCCACCAACCGGGGGGAATACTGTGTATCCAAAGCCGGCGTGTCTATGCTGACCACCCTGTACGCCGACCGCCTGGCCCGGGAGGGCATTCTGGTGAACGAGGTACGCCCCGGCGTCATTGCCACCGACATGACCAGCACCGTACAGGGCAAATATGACAGCCTGATCGAGCAGGGGGCCTTCCCCATTGCCCGGTGGGGCACCCCCGAGGACGTAGCCGGGGTGGTAAGTGCCCTGTGCAGCAACAAATTCACCTACACCACCGGCAACTACATCGACGTGGACGGCGGCTTCCACATCCAGCGCCTGTAAAGGAGGGACTGTGACCGTGCCACAACCCCAACGCTTTGAAGCCGACGGCCGCAGCGCCCGGGTATACAGCTGCAACACCGCCATTGTGGGCACCGGCGCCGCCGGCTACAACGCCGCCGACCGGCTGTGGGCCCTGGGCCAGCATGACATTCTGCTGGTGACCGAAAACCGGGTGGGCGGCACCAGCCGCAACACCGGCAGCGACAAACAGACCTATTACAAGCTGACACTGGCCGGCGGCGACCCCGACAGCGTGCGCGAAATGGCCCAGACCCTGTACGAGGGCCGCTGCGTGGACGGGGACATTGCCTTGTGCGAGGCAGCGCTCTCCACCCAATGTTTTATGAAACTGGTGGAACTGGGCGTACCGTTCCCCCGCAACCGCTACGGGGAGTACATCGGCTACAAAACCGACCATGACCCCCGCCGCCGGGCTACCAGCGTAGGCCCCTACACCAGCAAGGCCATGACCGAATGTCTGGAGCGGGCCGTACTGGACAAGCAGATCCCGCTGCTGGACAAACTGCAGGTCATCAAGATCCTGAGCGACGGCCAAAGCATCAGCGGCCTGCTGTGCTATGACGTGACCGCCGCGGCGGACAACGACCGCTTTGTACTGATCCGCTGCAAGAACATCATCTATGCCACCGGCGGCCCTGCCGGCATGTATGCGGACAGCGTCTACCCCTTCAGCCAGTACGGCGCCACCGGTCTGGCGCTGGAAGCGGGTGCCCGGGGCAAAAACCTGACCGAGTGGCAGTACGGGCTGGCATCGGTCAAGCCGCGCTGGAACGTTTCGGGCACCTACATGCAGGTTTTGCCCCGGGTGTTTTCCACCGCGGCGGACGGCAGCGACGAGCGGGAATTCCTGATGAACTTTTTCCGCACCCCGGCCGAGATGCTGGGCAAGCTGTTCCTGAAAGGCTACCAGTGGCCCTTTGATGTGCGCAAAGTGGCCGACGGCAGTTCCATCATCGACATTCTGGTATATCTGGAAAGCTGCAAGGGCCGCCGGGTCTACCTGGATTACCGCACCAATCCCGTGAACGGGCAGTTCCGGTATGAGGACCTGCCCGACGAAGCCCGGGACTATCTGCAGCGGGCGGGGGCCTGTTTCGGCACCCCCATTCAGCGGCTGGCACACATGAACCAGCCCGCCATTGATTTTTACCGCGACAAAGGCGTGGACCTGGCCACCGAACCGCTGGAGATTGCCCTGTGCGCCCAGCACAACAACGGCGGCCTGGGCATCGATTGCTGGTGGCAGACCAATATAGAGGGGTTGTTTGCCGTAGGCGAAGCAGCCGCCAGCCACGGTGTCTATCGCCCGGGGGGCACGGCGCTGAACGCCGGCCAGGTGGGCAGCACCCGCGCAGCCCAGCACATTGCCGCACGCCGCCGGGGCGAAGCCCCTGCCCATTTCACCAGGGAGGCCCGCCGGGCCCTGGTGGAAATGGATACGCTGGCCCGCCAGTGCAGCGCCCCCACCGGCAACGTGCGCACCCTTTGGCGGGAGGCCGGTCAGGCCATGAGCCGCTGCGGCGCCGCCATCCGCAACATCCGCCAGATCAGTACCTACTGCGGCCAGGTGGAGGACCTGCTCAATCATTTTGCCCAGCGGGTCACCGCATCCAATCCGGCGGAGCTGGGTATGGTGTTCCGGCTGCGGGATATGCTGATGAGCCAGGCCGCCTACCTGACCGCCATGCTGGACTATACGGCCCGGGGCGGCAAAAGCCGGGGCAGCGCCCTGTATACCGACCCCAACGGCACCAAGCCTTACCCCGTTTTGCCCGATACCTTTACCTACACCCTGGAACAGGACGGCGAAAACCGCATCCAGGAACTGTGGTACGCGGACGGCGCCTGCCACCTGGGCTGGCGCAGCCCCCGCCCCATCCCCGAAGATGACGATTTCTTTGAAAACGTCTGGCGGGACTTCCGCGAGACCGGTCTGGTAGACTGACATCCCCCTGCTTTGTGCAGCTTTCTTCTTTGTTCTTCTTTTTCAGAAAAAACGGCTCTGCTTTCCGGCAGGGCCGTTTTTTCCTGCGGCAGCCATACAAATCTTTGGGATTGTCCCTTGCGCAGCGCCGGGCGTTACGGTATAGTAGATTTATACTTCCATTACAGAAAGGAACTTTTCCATGCTCAATAAAAAGCCCTGGCTGTATCTGGCTGCCGCCGCGGTGATTCTGCTGCTGCTCAAATACAGCGACGACCTGCTGGGGGGCATCCGGTTGTTTGCCTCCCTGCTTACCCCGCTGGTGGTGGGCTGCGGCATCGCCTATGTGCTCAATATCCCCATCACCCGCCTGGAAGCCCTGCCCCCGCTGCGCAACCCGGATTCCCGGCTCTACCCCGTGCGGCGGGCGCTGAGCATCATCGGGTCGCTGGTCATCATCATTCTGGTACTGGTCTTGTTGGTGCTGATCATCATTCCCCAGCTGGTGGACGCCTTCCGCGTCATGCTGGTGGGCGTTCCCCCGGCCGTCAACCGTTTTCTGGCCTGGCTGGATTCCCTGGACGTCACCGTGCCCCAGCTGGAATCCTGGCTGCGCTCCCTCAATGTGAACTGGCCGGACCTGCTGCAAAAAGCCACCACCCATCTGACCTCCGGCATGGGCAATGTTTTCAACTCCGCCGTAGGGCTGCTCAGCAGTCTGGGCGGCGGGGTGATGCAGCTGATCATCAGCGTCATCTTTGCCCTGTACCTGCTGGCCGGCAAGGAAAAACTGGCCCGGCAGTTCCATCTGCTGGCTGAAACCTACCTGCCCCAGGGGGTCTGCCGCCGCCTGTGGTATGTGCTGAGCACCGCCCACGATACCTTTACCAAATTCTTTGTAGGCCAGTTTACCGAGGCCATCGTCATCGGTGTGCTGTGTACCATCGGTATGTGGATCTGCCGTCTGCCCTACGCCACCATGATCGGCACTCTGGTGGGTGCCACCGCCCTGCTGCCGGTGGTGGGCGCTTACCTGGGCGCCGCGGTGGGCGCCTTCATGATCCTGACGGTCAACCCGCTGCAGGCCCTGGGATTCCTGATCTTCATTGCCATTCTGCAGCAGCTGGAAGGCAACCTGATCTACCCCCGTGTGGTGGGTACCTCCATCGGGCTGCCGGGCATCTGGGTACTGACCGCCGTGACCCTGGGCGGCGGCATCGGCGGCATTGCCGGTATGCTGCTGGCTGTGCCCGTTACCGCCACCACCTACCGCCTGCTGCGCGCCGACGTGCACCGCAAACAGGGACTTGCCGCTGCGCCCAAGGCGTAACATCACAATTTTTATTATTCGTTCATGTTTTTTTGCGTTTTTTCTTTACTGTACTCCCGAAGTGCGTTATAATCAACATAATCTTGGTGATCACCAGCTTCCTGCGGAGTTCGCCAAAGACGTGAAGCATCAAAGGAGGAGAAATCATGTTTTGTGGAAAATGCGGCGCCAAACTGGAAGAAGGCGTGACCTTTTGCCCCCAGTGCGGTACACCTACAGGTGCAGCACCTGCTGCAGAAACAGCTGGCACTGCCCCTGCCGCCAAAAAGCCTAATTTGCCTGTGCTGATCGGCGCAGTGGTGCTGGTTGCGGTCATTGTTGTTTCTCTGTTGTTTGCCGTTGGCCCCCTGGGTGGGCGCAGCGCCGAAAAGACCATTGATCAGCTGTTTGAATCGGTATCGAACGCAGACACCCGCGGCCTGATGAGCCTTGTCCCGGACGGCATGGTAGAAGCTGCCATGGAAGAGTCCGACATGGATGAGGATGAATACGAGGAGCAGCTGGATGACATGGATGAGCAGCTGGAAAGCAGCCTCTCCATGATGGAAGCTTTGGCCGGTGAAGACTGGACGATGACACATGAGATTGTTTCGACAGAGAATATTACCGGAGAAGATCTGGCAGATCTGAAAGACGATTACGAAGAATACAATGTTAAAATTTCTGCTGCCAAAAAGCTGAAGCTTCATATTACATTACTGGACTCCGAAGGCGAAGAAGTGGATGACAGCAGCACGGAGATGTATGTGGTCAAGTGCGGCCGCGACTGGTGCCTGGATGTCAATTCCATGGGCAATATCTTCTAACCATCGACCGGAAATCCTTTTGCCCCGGACAATTCTTGCACGGAGGGGTTCTTTCTTCTCACAGATATCCCCCGCACCGGAATTTGACCGCTTTTTTACAAACGGTTCCCGCACAAAATCCAATCCCCCGGACAGATTTTTTCTGTCCGGGGGATTTTTTTGTTCCTCTTTTTGTTTTTTCGCCCTGCCGCCCGGCCTTTGGGGGCCTTTCCCGCTTTTTACAAAACCGCTGCGGCACTGCCTGTTTTTTTACGGGGATTTAACCGCAGTATGGTTTCGGCCGCCGGACACACCCGGGTATAATGATTTCGGCAAGCGGCCAGGGGCCGCTGTGCTGCCGGGTGGTCCCGGCCAGTCATGGAGAAAAGAAAGTAAGGAGAGTCAAATCGTCATGCAGAACCTGAGCAAACGTGCCCTGGCGCTGCTGGGCGCCGCGGCCATGTCCGCCAGCCTGGCTGCCTGCGGCAGCACCGCCTCCACCACCCCCGCCAGCGAGTCTGCGGCTGCCACCCCGGCTGCCGAGACCGCTGCCCCCGCCACCGCCGAAACTTCCGCCAAGACCCCCAAGTACATCTTTCTCTTCATCGGCGACGGCATGAGCTACCCCCAGATCCAGAGCACCAACTACTACCTGAGCGCCCTGCAGAATGGTACCAGCATGGGCGGTGACGGTGCCATCCTCCAGCACGAGGATGCCCTCACCTTCCTGGATTTCCCGGTAGTGGGCAGCGCCCAGACCTACGACAGCACCTCTTTCTGCCCGGACTCCGCTTCCACGGCCACCTCGCTGTCCACCGGCCACAAGACCTACTCCGGCACCATCAACATGGACGAGACCGGCACCGTAGCTTATGAAACCATCAGCGAAAAGCTGAAGGACCAGAAGGGCTACAAGATCGGCGTGGTATCCAGCGTCAACATCAACCACGCCACCCCTGCCGCCTTCTACTGCCACCAGGCCAGCCGCTCCAACTACTACGACATCGGCCTGGAGATGATCGACAGCAACTTTGACTACTTTGCAGGCGGCGCCCTGCTGGAGCCCACCGGCGCCGACGAGGACCAGCCTGACCTGTACACCCTGGCCGCCGAGGCAGGCTACACCGTGGCCAAGACCCAGGCGGAAGCCGAAGCCATCAACGCCGACACCGGCAAGGCCATCCTGATCGATGAGCACCTGGCCGACAGCGACGCCATGGCCTACGAGCTGGACCGCACCGACGACATGTGGAGTCTGGCCGACTATGTGGACAAAGGCATCGAAGTGCTGGACAACGACACCGGTTTCTTCATGATGGTTGAAGGCGGCAAGATCGACTGGGCCTGCCACGCCAACGACGCCGGTTCCACCATGCATGACACCCAGGCTTTGTCCGATGCGGTGGACGAAGCGGTGGAATTCTACAACGAACACCCCGACGAAACGCTGATCCTGGTGACCGGCGACCACGAGACCGGCGGTCTGACCATCGGTTACGCGGGCACCAACTACGACACCTTCCTGCAGAACCTGGCAAACCAGAAGATCAGCTACGCCAAGTTTGACAGCGACTATGTCGCCGCCTACAAAGAGAACGGCACCTCTTTTGAGGACGTTCTGGTGGATGTGCAGAACCTCTTCGGCCTGACCACCGAGGAAGCCTCCGGCCAGCAGGGCGAAACCGGTGTGACCACCGACAACGCCAGCAGCCACCCCACCGGCGTGACCAGCGGTTCTTTGGTCATGACCGACTACGAACTGCAGAAACTGCGCGACGCCTACGACCTGACCATGACCAAGACCGAGGACACCGAACTGACCCAGGAAGAGTACGTCCTCTACGGCTCCTATGAACCGCTGAGCGTCACCATCACCCACATCCTGAACAACAAGTCCGGCATCAGCTTTACCAGCTACAGCCACACCGGCCTGCCGGTAGCGGTCTTCGCCATGGGCGCCGGCCAGGATCTGTTCCAGGGCTACTACGACAACACCCAGGTTTACTTCAACCTGGCCGAGCTGACCGGCGTGGCCTGATGCCCGCCCGTCCCCGGCTTCTGTATTCCCCTTCTTGTTGACTCAGCGTGACCCCGCAGCGCTCTGCGCCGCGGGGCCGCGCTGCGTAAGGGGCCATCCTTTTGGTTTAGGAGAATGTAACCATGCTGCAACGTATTTTCCGTTCGATCCTCACCTTTCTGCGCCGGGTATGGGGCGACCAGCCGGTAGGCTGGGCCACCCTGCTGCCGGGGCTGCTGCTGACCGCCGTGCTGCTGGCACTGCCCACCGGCTACGAAGGCGCCGTCATCTACCAAGGCACCGAAAAAGTCCGGGCCACCGTGCTGGCTACCAACGAGGATACCGTCATCTCCACCGGGCTGATCCAGACCGGCGAGCAGGTCTGCACCCTGCGCATTGAGGAAGGGCTGTTCAAAGGCCGGGAAGTCCAGGGCGACAACCTGCTCTCGGGCAGTCTTTCCCAGGACAAGATCTTTGCCCCGGGGGACAGCGCCTTTGTGGTGGTCAGCTACCAGGGGGACACCGTCACCTCGGTAACGATGATCGACCATTACCGTATCACCTGGGAATGGGTGCTGGCCCTCTTCTTTGCGCTGCTGCTCATCCTGTTTGCAGGCCCCGGCGGCGTGCGGGCACTGCTCTCCTTCGTGATCACGGTGCTGGCCATCTGGAAGGTGATGATCCCCACCTGCCTGAAGGGCGGCAACCCGCTGGTGATGGGCCTTTTGCTGGTGGCGCTGCTGACGGTGGTCATTATTGTGTTCGTGTACGGCTATGACCGCCGCAGTCTGGTGGCGGTACTGGGCAGCATGCTGGGCACCGTGACCGCCTGCGGGCTGGGCATGCTGTTCACCCACCTGCTGAAAATCCACGGCGCCGTGATGAGCGACAGTGAAACGCTGCTGTATGCCGGGTACCAGAACCTGGACCTGACCAACATTTTCATGGCCAGTATTTTCATCGGGGCGGCGGGCGCCATGATGGACCTGGCGGTGGACATTACCAGCGGCGTGAGCGAAGTCATCCGCAAAAAGCCGGGCATCGGCGCCTGGGAGGCGGTGGGCAGCGGCATGCGCATCGGGCAGGCGGCCATGGGCACCATGACCACTACCCTGCTGCTGGCTTACTCCGGCGGATGCATGGCCCAGCTGATGGTCTTTATGGCCCAGGGCACCCCCATCCTGAATATTCTGAACTACAAATATGTAGCCAGCGAGATTTTGCAGACGCTGGTAGGCAGCTTCGGTCTGGTAACGGTGGCCCCTTTTACCGCTGTGGTGGCAGGGCTTTTGCTGACCCGCGCCACGCAGAAGGAAACATCTCCTGCCGAGCCTGCGGCGTAACCGTTGTTTGTTCTTCTTCCGCTGCAAGCGGCCGGTCCCGGAAGGGGGACCGGCCGCTTTTTTGTACCGGTTGGTTGCAGCATCGTGAAAAATGACAAAATGGAAACGGTTTCAATCAATTTGTAACTTTTCCCGTGCGAAATGCACAAAGAGCCGGCTTCCCTCTTGTAGTTTTAAACAAACTTGATTAAAAAGTGGAAAAAGTTATTGCTTTTTTGTGGAAAACGATGTACTATAGTGGCATCGAAAGGTTGGAAACGTTACCAACCGACACGCAGAAGCACACTCGCCCGGCTCCCGGGCAACAACACCTTTTTCAAGGAGGAGAACAACATGAAAGCCAAGAAACTTCTTTCTCTGGGCATCGCCGGTACCATGGCCGTAGCACTGCTGGCCGGCTGTTCCTCGTCCGGCAGCAGCTCTTCCGCTGCTTCTTCCGGCGACACCGCCACCAGCGAAGCCTCCGCCGCCAGCACCACCGCTGCCGGCAAGGTCTACTACCTGAACTTCAAACCCGAGCAGGATGAACAGTGGCAGGCGCTGGCCAAGGTTTACACCGAACAGACCGGTGTTCCCGTCACCGTGGTGACCGCCGCTTCCGGCGAGTACGAAACCACCCTGATGAGCGAGATGGCCAAGAGCGACGCCCCCACCCTGTTCCAGGTCAACGGCCCCATCGGCCTGGCCAACTGGAAGGATTACTGCTATGACCTGACCGGCAGCGACATTCTGGGCCAGCTGACCAGCGACACCTACGCCCTGAAGGACGGCGACGCCACCCTGGGCATCGGTTACGTTATCGAGTCCTACGGCCTGATCACCAACAAGACCCTGTTGGAAAAAGCCGGTTACACCATCGACGATATCAAGAGCTTTGAGGACCTGAAGAAAGTCGCCGAGGACATCACCGCCCGCCAGGACGAGCTGGGCTTCGCAGCTTTCACCTCCGCCGGCATGGATTCTTCCTCCGACTGGCGCTTCAAGACCCACCTGGCCAACCTGCCCATCTACTTTGAGTACCAGGACGAAGGCATCACCTCCACCGATGCCATCAAGGGCACCTACCTGGACAACTACAAGAACATCTTTGACCTGTACATCAACAACTCCACCTGCGCTCCCACCGAGCTGGCCGGCAAGACCGCCGATGACAGCCGCAACGAGTTCCTGGCCGGTGAAGCCGTGTTCTATCAGAACGGTTCCTGGGAATACGTCAACCTGACCCAGGACGGCACCTTCACCGATGACGACCTGGCCATGATCCCCATCTACTTCGGCGTGGGCGATGAAGCCAACCAGGGCCTGTGCACCGGCACCGAGAACTACTGGTGCGTCAACAGCGAAGCCCCCGAAGAAGACATCCAGGCCACTCTGGACTTCATCAACTGGTGTGTCACCTCTGAGGAAGGCACCAAGGCCATGGCCAATGACATGGGCTTTGTTATCCCCTTCAAGGGCGCCCAGGAATCCAGCAACGTCTTTGTAAAGCAGGACCAGGAAATGACCGCTGCGGGCAAGACCCCCGTGTCCTGGAACTTCACCACCATGCCTTCCGAAAACTGGAAGAACGGCGTGGGCTCTGCCCTGACCGCCTATGCCGCCGGCACCGGTGACTGGGACGGCGTCGTGACCGCCTTCGTGGACGGCTGGGCTACCGAGGCTGCGCTGAACGCTACCGCGTAAAAAACGCCTTCCGGGTCCGGCAGACCGACCAATGATACCATGCGGGAAGGGCGGGCGAACCAAACGCCCGCCCCTCCCGCTTTTCTTGTGGGGAAATCAATATGGAAAAAGCGATTAAAAAATTCTGGCCGGTGTTCATACTGCCCACGCTGGCGGCCTTTATCATCGGCTTTATCTGGCCCTTTATCTGGGGTATCGGGCTGTCGTTCTGCAAGTTCACCACGGTGAAAAACGTGCAGTTCGTGGGCCTGGACAACTACTTCAAAATCTGGCAGGACAACACCTTTGTCCATGCGTTCGTCTTTACCACGGCGTTTACCATTGTGTCCACCGTGCTCATCAACGTGCTGGGCTTTACCCTGGCGCTGCTGCTCACCCGGCATGTGCGGGGCACCAACATCTTCCGTACCGTCTACTTCATGCCCAACCTGATCGGCGGCGTGGTGCTGGGCTATATCTGGCAGACACTGCTCAACGGCCTGCTGACCGTGCTGGAAAAGCCCCTGATCACCCTGAACGCCACCTACGGTTTCTGGGGCATCGTGATCCTGATGTGCTGGCAGCAGATCGGCTACATGATGATCATTTACATCGCCGGATTGCAGAACGTCCCCACCGACCTGATCGAAGCCGCCCGCATCGACGGCGCCACCAGCCGCCAGGTACTTACCCGGGTCAAGATTCCCATGGTCATGCCCAGCATTACCATCTGTACCTTCCTGACCCTGACCAACTCCTTCAAGCTCTTTGACCAGAACCTGTCCCTGACCGGCGGCGAACCCGCCAAAGCCAGCCAGATGCTGGCCCTGAACATCTACGATACCTTCTATGCCCGCAGCGGTGCCCAGTGGAAGGGCATCGGCCAGGCCAAGGCCGTGGTGTTCTTCCTGGCGGTGGTCGTCATCGCCCTGATCCAGCTTCGGCTGACCCGTTCCAAGGAGGTGCAGCAGTAATGCAGAATTCCAAAAACACCAAGCGCGTCAACGCTGTGATCTCGGTGGTGCTGGGGCTGCTGTGCGTTGCCTACGTCTACCCCATCGTGCTGATTCTGCTCAACTCCCTCAAGCAGGAGCGGGCCATCTCCACCACCCGTATCTTCGAGCTGCCTTCCTCCGAAACCTTTGTGGACCTGCAGAACTATATCTACGGCATCACCTCCATGGACTTTTTGTCCTCCTTCTGGTATAGTTTATTCATCTCGGTTTCGTCGGTATTGCTGATTTTGCTGTGCTGCTCCATGTGCGCATGGTACATCACCCGGGTACACGGCAAACTGTCCACCGGCATGTACTATCTGTGCGTGTTCAGCATGGTGGTGCCCTTCCAGATGGTCATGTTCACCCTGGCCAAAACCGCCGACACCCTGAAACTGAACACGCCCTACAACATCTGCATCATCTACCTGGGCTTCGGCGCCGGGCTGGCGGTGTTTATGTTCACAGGCTTTATGAAATCCATGCCCGTGGAAATTGAGGAAGCGGCCATGATCGACGGCTGCAACCCGCTGCAGATCTTCTTCCGGGTGGTTTGCCCCATCCTGAAGCCCACCATGATCTCCACCGCCATTCTGGAAACCATGTGGGTATGGAACGACTATCTGCTGCCCACCCTGGTACTGGATATCAAAAAATACCGCACCATTCCCATGGCGATCCAGTATTTCCGGGGCAGCTACGGCAAGGTGGAGATGGGCCCCATGATGGCCTGCATCATGCTCACCGTGTTGCCGGTGGTCATTCTCTATCTGGTGTGCCAGAAGTACATCATCGAGGGCGTCGTGGCCGGCGCCGTCAAGGGCTGATTCCAGCCCGCATACGTCCCCGCCGGGGGACGGCATCCTAAGAAAAGAAGGGGTAAGGCATGACGATCAAGGATATTGCCCGGGAGGCCGGGTACGCGGTGGGCACCGTCTCCCGCGTGATCAACAACAACCCCAACGTCAGCGCCGCTGCCCGGGCACGCATTTTGGAAGTGATCCACAAATACAACTTCCAGCCCAATTCCAACGCCAAACACCTGAAACAACAGGCCAGCCAGGGCATTGCCATGATCGTAAAAGGCACCCACAACATGCTGTTTGCCTCGGTGCTGGAAAAAATGCAGACCGAATGTACGGCCGCCGGGTACAACGGCATGGTCTACTACATCGATGAAAACGACAACGAGGTGGACCGCGCCCGCCAGATCTGCCGGGAACACAAACCCCACGGGGTGATCTTTCTGGGTTCCGACCGCAACCATTTCGGCCCCGACCTGGAGGAGCTGGGCGTGCCCTGCCTGCTGATGACCAACACCGCCGCCACCGCAGCCATTGCCAACCTGTCCAGCGTCAGCGTGGACGACGTGGCCGCCGCGGCCCGGATGGTGGGGCATCTGCTGGACAACGGCCACCGCCGCATCGGTTTCATCGGCGGCGACCTGACCTCCTCCCAGCCCAGTTCCGCCCGTCTGAGCGGCTGCCTGAGCGAGTTTTCCCGCCGGGGGCTGGCCTTTGAGCCCACCCGGCAGTACACCGTCGCCCGCTACACTTTGGCCGGCGGCTACCAGGCCATGGAGCATCTGCTCAACACCCTGCCTGACCTGACCGCCGTGTTCGCCTTCAGTGACATCATGGCCATCGGCGCCATGCGGGCACTGCAGGACCACGGTCTGCGGGTGCCGGAGGATGTGTCGGTATGCGGCTTTGACGGCATTGAGCTGGCGGGGTATCTTTCCCCCCGGCTGACCACTATACGCCAGCCCGCCGAACGGATGGCCGGGCGGGGCGTGGCTATTCTGATCCGCTGCATTGAGGAACAGAGCGACGCGGTACACGAACTGGTGCCCTACGAGCTTTTGGAGGGCGAAAGTGTCCTGCGCCTGCCCCTTGCAGACGAGACCCATTGACCGAAAGGAGGAATTGCCCATGCGCGCAAGCGGTGTGCTGATGCACCTGTCCAGTCTGCCTTCGCCTTACGGCGTCGGCACAATGGGCGCGGCGGCAAGGGCTTTTGTGGATTTTCTGGCAGCAGCGGGGCAGCGCTACTGGCAGCTGCTGCCCATCTGCCCCACCAGCTACGGGGACAGCCCCTACCAGTCGTTTTCGACCTACGCGGGCAACCCCTATCTTATTGACCTGGACGCCCTGGCCGAGGATGGCCTGCTGACGCCCGAAGAATACCAGACCATCGACTGGGAGAGCACCCCCGACCGGGTAAACTACGGGGCACTGTACCGCAAACGCTGGGCGGTGCTGCGCAAAGCCTGCGACCGGCTTTTGCAGAACCCGCCCCCGGCCTACGCCGATTTCTGTGCGGACAACGCCTTCTGGCTGCCGGACTACGCCCTGTTCATGGCCCTGAAAGACGAGCACGGCGGCCGTGCCTGGACCGAATGGGAACCGGCCCTGCGCCGTCGTGACCCTGCCGCCCTGGGTGCCGCCCGCGCCCGCTGTGCCGGGGCCATCGCCTTCTGGCAGGGGGTGCAGTATCTCTTCTTTGCCCAGTGGCGGGCCCTGAAAGACTACGCCAACGGGCGGGGCATCCGCATCATCGGGGATCTGCCCATCTATGTAGCTGCCGACAGTGTGGACGTCTGGAGCACACCGGAAGCCTTCCAGCTGGACGAAAACCTGCTGCCCACCGAGGTAGCGGGCTGCCCTCCGGACGGTTTTTCCGCCACCGGGCAGCTGTGGGGCAACCCGCTGTACAACTGGGACGCCATGGCCCGGGACGGTTATGCCTGGTGGGTGCAGCGTTTCCGGGTGCTGTGCCGCACCTACGATGTGCTGCGCATTGACCATTTCCGCGGTTTTGCGGGGTACTACGCCATTCCCTACGGCCAGACCGACGCCTGCGGCGGACGGTGGCGTCAGGGGCCGGGCATTGCTCTGTTCCGTGCCGTGGAACAGGCTCTGGGCAAACAGCCCATCATTGCCGAGGACCTGGGCTTCCTGACCGACGATGTGCGGGAACTGCTGCATCAGAGCGGTTACCCCGGCATGAAGGTGCTGGAATTTGCCTTTGACAGCCGGGACGGCGGGGACTACCTGCCCCACACCTATCCCCGGCACTGCGTGGTCTACACCGGCACCCACGACAACGAACCCATCAACGGCTGGTTCCAGACCGCCCCCGCCCCGGACATTGCCCACGCCCTGGAATACCTGCCCCTG
>ERZ1643247.1843-NODE-1843-length-18047-cov-29.993886_pt1 | contig 18047 bp, 17 predicted proteins | sample MGYA00579264_ERZ1643247 | MGnify/ENA primary metagenome ERZ1643247 (study PRJEB29033, sample SAMEA4952262) | chicken gut metagenome | biome: Broiler Chicken; feature: Gastrointestinal Tract; material: Caecum | place: Ireland | collected 2018 | study: Broiler... | reverse complement strand
TCAACCCGGCATACGACTATTCCACCGGCGATTACGGCATCGGCACAGCTTCTGAATGCGAAGACGTCGCCTTTTAAACAGGCTCTCACGAAAACGCAGTGTATCCGGTACGCTCTTGATCGTCCGGCAGTTCTCACGGTACTTCCGGGTGTGAGAAATTCGCAGGATTTAAAGGATGTGTTGTCTTATCTGGACGCATCTGAGGAGGAACAGGACTACTCTGTGATCGGGCAGTTCACGCCTCAGAATGCGGACGGGATCTGTGTGTACTGCAATCACTGCCAGCCTTGTCCGAAAGGGCTTAACGTGGGCATGATCAATAAGTACTATGACCTTGCCCTTGCCGGGGACGAGATGGCAAAGGGACATTATGATAAACTGGAAGTCAAAGCAGGTGAATGTATTCAGTGCGGTCACTGCGAATCACGCTGTCCGTTCCATGTAAAGCAGGAGGCAAGGATGCAGGAGATCAGCAGGTATTTCGGTGAGTAATTACAGCGTCAGCCGGAGAAACATCCAGCAGCGTCCGGGAGATTCCGGCTATGCGCAGATTTTAAGGACGCTGCTCTTTTTATCCATCCCCACAATCGTGGAAGAAGTACTTGCCACGCTGCTCCAGTACGTGGATACTGCAATGGTCGGACAGCTCGGCGAACAGGCGACGGCTTCGGTAAGCATCACTACGAATGTAACGTGGCTTGTGAACAGTGTATCCGGGGCTGTCGGTACGGCTATCCTTGTCCTGATATCCAAGGCGTCAGGAGCAGGGGATGATAAGCAGGTGAAGAAACTGTCCCAGCAGGCGCTGTTTCTGGCTCTTGTATCCGGGGTGCTGCTCGAGATCCTGTCACTCATCCTGTGCCCGTATATTCCGGTATGGATGGGAGCGGAGCCGGCGATCCGGGATCAGGCTTCCCGTTATTTCTTTATTATCAGTGTGCCGCTGGTGTTCCGCTATGTAAGCACGGTTCTTGGTGCGGCACTCCGGGCGGTGCAGGATACAAAGACGCCGATGCTTATCAGCCTTGCGGCCAACGGACTGAATATTGTGCTGAACTATTTCCTGATCTATCCTGCGGATCTGGGAGTGGACGGCGCTGCAATTGCCTCGGCTGTATCCTATGCGCTTTCCGGTATTCTGATGTTTGTATCCTGCAGGAAAAACAGCCAGCTTTGCTGGAAGGCCCGGGAGTTTTCGGTGGACAGAAAACTGCTGGCAGAGTGTGCGGATGTGGGAATGCCGGTACTTGGAACCAGCATGGTGAGCTGCTTCGGATATGTGGTATGTGCGTATCCTGTTTACGTTTCTCTGTGTGCGGTACTGGGGGCTGGGACTTCGCGCTGTATGGTACTGTATGATCGCGGACAATGTGTGCAAGGCAGTCCTTTTCACAGTTCCGTTTCTGACAAAACGCAGCCGGGTGAGACAATGGCTTGGCCGTTCCTGAATCTATGGTATAAAATCCGTGTTATAATAGATGGCGGATCTGTTTTGTATCAAGGCTGAAAGCAGAAGGAAGGACTGGAACATTATGAAGACAGAACAGAACATCATACTGGATTTTTCCCATATTTACCCGGAAGATATCGAGAAACAGGTAAAAGGGCTGAAACGTATCGATCTGACAGATATCAGCGGCACAGACATGTACTGTACGGAAGAGGCGGCGGCAGAGATCAGAAAGCGGCTGGCGCCTTACAGTCCCTGCGGGATCCATTTTCTGGACAGCGGGAATTATCATTACGCTACAAAGTTTTTTACAGAGAAGATCAGGGAATCTTTCGCACTTGTGCTGTATGATAATCACAGTGACATGCAGCCGCCGGAGTTTCCCGGGATGATAAGCTGCGGAGACTGGGCGGGCGATGTGATCCGCACCAATCCCTGCCTGGAACAGTTGATCCTGGCAGGTCCGGAGCAGAAAACAATCGATGAGATACCGGCAGAGTTCCATAAAAAGCTGATCTGTATCAGCAGAGAGGTGATAGAGGAGAAGAGAGTTCACGAAAAGATTCCGCAGATTGATATGGAGCTGCCTATCTATATCTCGATTGACAAAGATGTCCTTGACCGGAGCAGTGCCCGGACCAACTGGGATCAGGGAGAGATGCCTTTTCCTCTTCTGGAGAAACTGCTTCTGGAAGTCTTTGAGCATCAGCAGGTGATCGGCGCAGATATCTGTGGTGAGTGCAGTCTGCTGGAACCTTTTCGTGAGCTTATGGCAGATGAAGAAATTAATAAAATCACGAATGACCGGCTGTATCACTTCCTGAATGACTGCTTGAGGACCTCAAGAAATTTTTCCACAGGTTTTGAAAAGACTTGATATTTTTTCCATATGATATTCATTTTATTCTCCAGTCTGGGATTCAGAGGACGAAAGCACAGATCGCTGTCGCCGGTCGTGTTAATGATCTTGTCAAGCCCGATCGCGTATCCAAGTCCTTCATCAACGAGAAGGGATGCGTTGAAGATCAGGTTGTAGGTGGCGGCGATGTTGAGCTGGTCCGGTTCCCTTCCGAGCCACTGGGTAAGGGTACCGCCCTGAGATTCCTGCTGGGAGAGGATCAGAGGGACATCGTACAGATCGCCGGGGGCGATGGATTCCTTCTCTGCCAGAGGAGAATCCTTACGCATGAGGACACCCCAGATATCATGGTAGGGCATTTCGAGGACATTGTATTTTGTCAGGTCTACATCCCCGAAAACGATTCCGAAGTCGATAAGCCCTTTATCCAGATATTCAGATACAAGAGATGAATTGCCGCTGGAGAGATGATAGCTGATGCCAGGATAGCGGTTCTGAAGTTTTTTCGCCGCTTTTGCGATCAGACGGATGCCGTCTGTCTCTCCGGTGCCGATATAGACGTCTCCTATGATAACGTCATCGCTCGTTTTTATTTCGTTTTCTGCTTTTTTTACAAGATCGAGTATCTCCTCGGCGCGTTTGCGCAGGATCATCCCTTCTTCGGTCAGCGTGACTTTCCGTGTGCCTTTTGTTCCACGGATGAAGAGCTGTTTTCCCAATTCCTGTTCGAGATTCTTGATCTGTGTGGAGAGGGTTGGCTGGGAGAGGTGAAGAGACTCCGCGGCATGTACGATACTCTGTTCTCTTGCGATTGCGAGAAAATAATTAAGGACACGTAATTCCATGATAAGTACCTCCGGTTTCTATTACATACATTGATTTTAATTAACTATAGCATGAATATAAATAGGTTTCAACTATGGAAATACATTACAACAAAGTATTTGCTATTCAAAATATCCGGTGCTAGACTGTATAAGGAAAGATAAGATGACAGCCGAAGCAGGCTTAAAACATTTGCCTTATATGTGAAAGGACGGACTGATATGAAACCGGATTCCAGAGAGAATCTCATCCAAAATCTGAAAGATGCAGGCTGCTGTGAAGAAATGATACATGATTTTATGGAGCATTTTGATGAAAAAGACATTGACCGCCAGATTGCCATGCTTGAGCTTCACAGAGATGAACTGCTGGACAATGTACACAGCGAAGAGAGAAAGATATCCTGTCTGGACTATCTGCTCTATCAGATTAAAAAGGATTATATAGCATAAATGAAAGGAAGAGATCATAATGAATGAGAAGAAAGAAATCAGACAACAGTATTTAACAGGGGAACGCCCGCTGTTTATGGGAAAAGATCTTAAAATATATGATACGGTCTTTGATGACGGGGAGTCACCTCTCAAGGAGAGCCGGAATATTGAACTGTATGACAGTATGTTCAAGTGGAAATATCCGCTCTGGTACAGCAGAAACATAGTTGCCGAGAACTGTACATGGTTTGAGATGGCGCGGGCAGGCGTATGGTACACGGATAATATTACGGTGAGAAACGCCGTGATCGAGGCGCCTAAGAATTTCAGACGATGCCGCGGCGTTGTGCTGGAAAACGTAGATTTCCCGAATGCACAGGAGACGCTCTGGAGCTGTGAACAGGTGAAAATGGACTGGGTTACTGCAAAGGGTGATTATTTTGCCATGAACTGCACGGATATGGTGCTCAATGACTTTAAGCTGGACGGCAATTATTCCTTCGACGGAGCAAAGAATGTAGAGATACACAATGCAAAACTGCTCTCTAAGGACGCGTTCTGGAACAGTGAAAACGTAACGGTTTACGATTCCTTTATCTCAGGAGAATATCTTGGCTGGAATGCGAAGAACCTGACTCTTGTCAACTGTACGATCGAAAGTCTGCAGGGCATGTGTTATGTCGACAATCTCGTGATGAAGAACTGCAAGCTGATCAATACGACACTTGCTTTCGAATATTCTACAGTGGACGCGGATGTTCACGGAAAGATCGACAGTGTATTAAACCCGTCAGGAGGTACGATCCGCGCAGAGCATATCGGTGATCTTATTATTGAAAAGGATAAGATCGACCCGTCAAAGACAAGGATCATCTGTAGTGATATCGACCATGAGAAGCAGTGTGCCTGTGCTTGAGAAAGGATAATGCAGCATGAAATATAATTTTGATGAAATGATCGACCGCAAAAATACCGGCTCGCTGAAATGGGATGTGCCGGACGGGGAGCTTCCCATGTGGGTAGCGGATATGGATTTCCGCACGGCTCCGGCCGTGACAGAAGCCATTGCTGAGCGCGCGGCCCATGGAATATTCGGTTATACAGTGGTGCCGGACGAGTGGTATGAGGCATATCAGACATGGTGGAGCAGCCGGCATCACTTTGAGATAGAAAAAGACTGGCTTATCTTCTGTACAGGAGTCGTGCCTGCAATTTCCAGTATCGTCAGGAAGATGACCACTGTAGCTGAGAAAGTTGTTGTAATGACGCCGGTATACAATATATTTTTCAACTCGATCTTGAACAACGGAAGAAATGTGCTTGAGAGCAGGTTGAAACTGGAAAACGGCGTCTATGAAATCGACTTTGGAGATCTGGAGGAAAAGCTTTCGGATCCTCAGGCGTCATTGCTCCTTCTGTGTAATCCGCAGAATCCGGCGGGAAGAATCTGGGATAGGGAGACGCTGGAGCGGATCGGCGATCTGTGCGTAAAGTATCACGTGCTTGTCCTCTCCGATGAGATCCACTGTGATCTCGTAAAACCGGGTATGGAGTATGTGCCGTTTGCCTCGGTCTCTGAAAACTGCAGGATGAACAGTATCACCTGTGTTGCCCCGACGAAAGCATTTAACATTGCAGGCATACAGACGTCCGCCGTGATCGTGCCGGACGAGACGATCCGCCATAAGGTCAACCGGGGCCTCAACACAGATGAAGTGGCGGAGCCCAATGTGTTTGCCGCCATAGCTCCGGTCGCCGCATTCATGCACGGTGGAGAGTGGCTGGATGAATTGAATGCCTATCTGTGGCAGAACAGAAAGAGGGCGGAAGAGTACATTGACAGCGAGATTGAAAATGTAACCGCCATCCGTGGAGAAGCAACCTATCTGCTCTGGATCGACTGCCGGAAAGTGACGGAAGACTCCGATCAGCTCAGTGGATTCATCCGGAAACAGACGGGCTTGTATGTCTCTTCCGGAGAAGAGTATCATAACGGGGACGGATTCCTGAGAATGAATCTGGCCTGCCCGCGAGCCCGTCTGGAAGACGGATTAAAAAGGCTGAAAGCCGGAATCGAGGCATACAGGGCAAATAAATAAGAATATATAAGCAGTTCAGCCCGCGCCATGCAAGCATAAATCCGTCTTCTGACAGCAGATGGCTGAACTGGGGGATAAAAATGAGAACGGATATCAAAAAATAACTTGATATCTGTTCTTTTTTCGTGTATGATAATGACATGGGTTAGACTAAACTAACTAATGGGGAATAATCAATTTACTTTATTACGTTTCTACAGGAGGTTTCATATGAGTGTCGTTATCATCGGAGGGCATGACAGGATGGTCTGCCAGTATAAAAAGATCTGTAAACAGTTTAACTGCAAAGCGAAAGTGTTCACGCAGATGTCAGCGTCATTGGGTAAACAGATCGGAAGTCCGGATCTGATTGTGCTGTTTACCAATACGGTATCCCATAAGATGGTGAAATGCGCGGTGGAAGAAGCAGGAAGATGCAATGCCTGTGTGGTAAGATGCCATACGAGCAGTAAAAATGCACTGGAGGAGATCCTCGACAATGCATGTGCTTAATTCGTAATTCAGGAACGGGAAAGCGTTCGCCGGAGTACAGGTGTTACTCGCAGGCGCGCTCTCGCTCGGGCCGCAACATAGCAGTACATAAGGCGGCAAAGGACGCCGCCTAAGTGCTGATGTTGCTCTACGGCCTTTGAGTAACACCTGTACTCCGGCTGGGCTTTCCTCTCCCGGAATTTCGGATTAAGACGGAAAGTAAAGCGAAGAGGGTGCGGTTCGGCTGAAATAAAAGGAAGCAATGCCTGTTATTCTGTTTTTTCTCCTACGAAGACGATTACGGAGCGTTCGCCGAGGATGATGGTGTTTCCTGCGACGGGCATTTTGTTTTCCGGAAAGATCTGCTGTTTCGGGTCGCCGGTGTTGACTGCAATCTTCCAGCAGTAGTCCTGAGGCAGATCGGGAAGTGTCAGACTGGCCGGATACCAGTATGCGTTTGCCGCCACGTAGACAAGATCTTCGCGGTTTTCCTCTTCGTCATATCCGGCAAAGAGGACACAGGATGTGTATGAGTTCTCCAGATGCTCGTTGTTCCATGGCTCCAGCCCGTGGATGCTCATGGACGGGAAACCGATATAGCTCGGTTCAAGGTCCTTCCGGATTGCCGGATGTTCTTTGCGGAAGGCGATCATATACCGGAAGAAATCAAAGAGATCCCTGTTCCTGTGCAGCAGATTCCAGTCCAGCCAGGATATCTGATTATCCTGACAATACGGATTATTATTTCCATAGCGGGTGTCGCCGAATTCATCTCCGGAGAGGAACATTGGCGTTCCACGGCTGCACATGAGTACGGCACAGGCATTCTTGATCATGCGGAAGCGCAGGGCGAGGACTTCCGGATCGTCTGTATCGCCCTCCACACCACAATTCCAGCTGTTGTTGTCGTCATAGCCGTCTGTATTGTTCCAGCCGTTTGCCTCATTATGTTTCTGGTTATAGCTGTACAGGTCATAGAGTGTAAATCCGTCGTGACAGGTCAGAAAGTTGACGGAAGCATTGCCGCCCCGGTAAACAGGATCATACAGATCCGGGGAACCGGTCATCCTTTGCGCGGCGATTCCCGCCATCTTGCTGTCTCCTTTTAAGAAACAGCGCATATCGTCCCGGTAACGTCCGTTCCATTCCGCCCAGCGTTTCCACGATGGAAAAGAGCCTACCTGATAGAGCCCGCCCGCATCCCACGCCTCGGCGATGAGTTTGACATTTCCGAGGATCGGATCGAAAGCAAGGCTTCGCAGGAGCGGAGGCTGGTTCAGGGGAGTGCCGTTGTCGCTGCGCCCCAGAATGGATGCCAGATCGAAGCGGAAACCGTCTACCCGGTAGTCGGTCACCCAGTAGCGCAGACAGTCAAGGATCAGCTCCTGCACGACAGGATGGTTGCAGTTCAGTGTATTTCCGCATCCGCTGAAGTTATAGTACTTCCCGTCAGGGGTGAGCATATAGTAGATGTTGTTGTCAAACCCTTTAAAGCAGAAGGAAGGTCCCAGTTCATTTCCTTCGGCTGTATGATTGAATACAACATCAAGAATCACATCGATCTCATTATCGTGAAGCGCCTTGATCAGACGCTTTAATTCCATTCCTTCACGGTTATACTCGATACTGGATGAGTAACTGGTATTCGGCGCGAAGAAGCAGACCGGATTATAGCCCCAGTAGTCGAGCAGTTCATTCTGGTCGATCAGGCGGACGTCCCGTGTCTCATCAAACTCAAAGACAGGCATCAGTTCTACGGCATTGATCCCAAGACTTTTCAGATAAGGAATCTTTTCCTCCAGCCCCTTAAATGTACCAGGACAGGATACCCCGGAAGAAGGGGATTTGGTAAATCCGCGCACATGAAGTTCGTAGATTACAAGATCTTCCATGGGAATCGGTTCACTCCGTTCCAGTCCCCAGTCAAAATTGTTCTGTACGACCCGGGCCCGGTAGCTGTGCTGCGGATTGTTTTTGCAGCCCCACTGGCTCTGCCCGGTGACCGCACGGGCATAAGGATCCAGAAGAATTTTGTTTTTGTCAAACCGAAGTCCTTTTTTCTCGTCATAGGGACCGTCCAGCCGGTAGGCATATTCAAATTCTTCGATATCCAGACCGAATACGATCATGGAATAGACGAAACCGATCTTGTAATTGTCCGGAAATTTTAAAGCAGCGAAAGGCTCCTCTGCATCCCGATGGAAGAGAAGCAGTTCACAGGATGTCGCTCCGTGCGACTGGATCGTAAAATTGACGCCGCCGGGGATCACGGTGGCTCCGAAGAAACGGAAGAATCCGGGGCGGACCTGAAAGCCGGAGATCGTGTCCAGTGGTTTTAGCTGCTGCCCGGGTACGAGCACCAGATCTGATGTGTGCAGTGACATAATGGCCATCTCCTTTCAAGACTGAGATACTGTTACCTGCCGCTTAAATAGAACACAGCGAGCTGTGTGCGGTCGCGCAGGTTCAGTTTATCGAGTATAGTTGTTAAGTAGTTCCTTACAGTCCCTTCACTTAAATACAGACGTGCTGCGATCTCTTTGTTACTCAATCCCTCTGCAATCAGGCGGATCACTTCCAGTTCACGCTCACTGATTCCATATTTTTTATAGTCGGTTGTCTCTTTTTGCGTTCCCATAAGTTCCGGAATCCGGGAGACAATTTCCGTGCCGAACACGGTCTGGCCGGAGGCCGCTGCCCGTATGGCGGGAATAATGTTCTGGTAATCCTGCTTGAGCAGATAACCTGCCGCTCCCAGTTTTAATGCTTTTATAATATATTCATCGTCGGAAAATGTCGTAAGCAGCAGAATCCTTGCCGACGGGAATTCCTGCAGGATTTCTTCTGCCGCATCCAGTCCGTTTTTCTGTTTCATACGGATATCCATCAGAAGCACATCCGGCCTGTGTTCGCGGTAGAGAGCAAGAGCTGCGCTGCCGTCCTCTGCTGTAGCTGCCACCTCAAAATCCGGCTCGCTTTCCAGAATCATTTTCAGGGCGCTCACCACAAGGCAGTCATCGTCTATCAATATCAGTTTCATAATCTAGTCTCCTTTTTGGTATCGTAACAAGGATCCGGAATCCTTTTTCAGCTGAGATATGGATCGTTCCATGGAGTTTGTCCGTCCGTTCTTTCATATTGGTCAGTCCCATGCCGCCGGGATGTGCGATATTTTCCGAGTTTTTGCCATTTCCCGTGCTTCTGTCATTCCCCGTACCTTTCCTGATTTTAGTGCCGTTATCCTCAATGCAGAGCTGATACAGTGCGGGGTGTTCCCGGATGGTAACAGATGCTTTGCTGGCATTGCTGTGCCTCATGATATTGGAGAGTGCCTCTTTTGTAATACTGATAAAGCTGTATTTGACATCTCGGGGAATCACTCTTCCGGCGTCATAGCAGTATGCGACTGGGCAGAATGTGAAATCACTGATCAGAGATTTTACGGCTTCGTCCAGATTGACCGCCTCATCACGCAGATCGTGCACGCTGGAGCGGATGTTATCCATGGCTGCGTTCAATGTCTGGTCGAGAGAATCAAGTGTAGGCGATAGTGTCTCGTCCCGGTTTACTGTTTTTGCGGCTCCGGCAAGGAGAATGGACCGAGAGAGCAGATGCCCTACGTTGTCGTGAATCTCCCGGGCAATCCGGTTCCGTTCCCTCAGGGTGGCGGTATAGATCTCATAGTCCTGCTTTTCCATCAATGTGCGGTTCTTTTCCGTCAGGAGCAGATCCCGCTCTGTGCTGTCATCCATTGTCCGTCTCAATGTGCCCTGCAGACTGTCACGCTCCCTTGCTGTAGAAGCAAGAAGAAAACATACTGCAAAACCGAACAGATCCAGACAGGTCAGAAGAAGGTTTATCTCTCTGTACCACGGATTCAGGATCAGATACAGGACTGCGGCTATGGAAGCAGGCACATAAAGCTTCCGTCGGAATAGTCCGTAACATACTGCGGGATAAAAATACAGTAATGCCGGTACGAAAACCGCAGCGGCGAAGAAAATAAGACAGCCTGCTGCATATGTCCGGTTTTCTTCCAGAAACAGATCCGCACTGCACAGGATCAGCGCGCAGAGAAATGCCAGAACATAAGGCAGATCAGGCTGTATAAAGAACAGGGAAAACATGCACAGAAGCATGACCATTCCGCAATTTACTGCATTTTTCATATGAATACCGGCTTGTGCCGCTCCTTTCTTAAGCGCTTCATGATTTTATTATAGTCGAAAATATGGGGAAAGCAAAGAAAAAGAATGGAGGAGTGACATTTGTCATGCTGAGTTGTGACACTGTGCACTACAGAAATTCATGGACCCGATGTATCCTGATATCAGTAAGACGAGGCAGCCGGACTTGCAATTTCAGACGATAAAGTTATCAATCAATTTGTCAGGAAATTAGGACAGGAGGATTCATATGATCAGGATAGAAAATCTCGTGAAAAGGTACGGCGACATACTGGCGCTGGATCATTTTAATCTGGAAGTAAAAGAGGGGGAAATCTTCGGACTTCTCGGTCCTAACGGCTCGGGAAAGACGACAGCGATCAACTGTATGCTTGCGCTTCTGAAGTATGACAGGGGAAGCATACAGATCATGGGGCAGGATATGGCTCCGGACAATTATGAAGTTAAACGTCAGATCGGTATTGTCATGCAGGACGTAGCGGTTTTTGAAGAGCTGAGCGTCCATGACAATATTGATTATTTCTGCAGCCTGTATGTAAAGGATAAGAACCGAAGAAAAGAACTGGTGGAGGAAGCTATCCGATTTGTCGGACTGGAGGATTACAGAAAGATATATCCGAAAAAACTTTCCGGCGGTCTGCTCCGGCGCCTGAATATTGCCTGTGGGATCGCCCACAAGCCAAGACTCATCATATTAGATGAACCTACTGTCGCAGTAGATCCCCAGAGCAGGAATAAAATACTGGAGGGAATCTGTGAACTGAACCGGCAGGGCTCGACCATCATATACACCTCCCATTATATGGAAGAGGTAGAGCAGATCTGCACCAGGATTGCCATTATGGATCACGGCAGGAGCATCGCGGTGGGAACAAAGGAAGAGTTAAAGAGTATGATCAAGACCGGGGAGACAGTGACTATCGAGGCGGTCATCCTGGGTGTGGATGATCTGGCGGATATCAGGAACCTTCCCCATGTATTTGATGTGAAATATGAAGATCAGCGCCTTGTGGTGAGGTGTACCGGAGCAAAACACAACCTGATCCACATCTTAGGATGTCTTCAGGAGAAGGATATCCCGTTCGGCAGAGTATTCTCGGAGCTGCCAACACTCAATGACGTGTTCCTTGAGATCACAGGAAAGCAGTTAAGGGATTAGGAGGAAATGAATATGTGGAATCTGATAAAATACAGTTTTCTGGCAAAGATCAGAGATTTCAGTCTTGTGTTCTGGCCGCTTGTCTTTCCACTTGCATTGACCACAGCTATGTATTTTTCCATCGGTCAGATGGACGAGTCGGATTTTGAGATCATCCCTGTGGCAGTTGTATCGCATAATACGGAAGATGAGGAGCTTTTTCAAAAGTACCTGAAAACAGTGGAAGAGAATGATAACGCACTGATCGATGTCCGTTCTATGACAGAAGAAGAGGCAGTAGCCGCCTTGAAAAAAGGCGATATTGACGGAATTTTTTACGATGGGGAAGAGCCTTCCCTCACAGTCGGCGGGAGCGGTCTTCCACAGAGTATCCTACAGATGATACTGGAGAGTTACACAGAAGGAAAACAGACATTAGAAGATGTGGCAGAGCTGCATCCGGAGGGGATGGAAGCCGCGGTACGTCAGATGTCAGATTACGGTCCGGTGACCGAAGAAGTATCTCTCGGCGGCCGGACGACGAATACGACTGCCCAGTTCTTCTACGCTATGATCGGGATGGCCTGCCTGTACGGCTGTTTTATTGGATATCGCTCTGCTATGGATCTTCAGGCAAACTTGTCAGCGCTTGCGGCGAGACGGTGTGTAAGCCCGGTTCACAGGATGGGGTGGATTCTGTCTGAGACGACAGTATCTTTCAGCCTTCATTTTATTAACATGCTTATCCTTCTGGCATATATGAAATATATCCTCCGGCTGGAACTTACAAGCGCTTATGTTGAGATGCTTCCGGCTGTGATCATTGGCAGCATGATCGGTGTAACGATGGGAATGTTTATTACAAGTATCGGTAAAATGGGAGAAGGCGTGAAGATAGGTATTATGATCGGCGTCTCAATGGTGATGAGTTTCCTGGCGGGGCTGATGAATGCAGATGTAAAAAATGCGGTGGACAGGAATGTTCCTCTGTTAAATCGGATCAATCCGGCGGCGCTTATTTCGGACGCACTGTACTGTCTGAATGTCTATGACGCACCGGAACGGTATATGCAGGACATAGTTATTCTGTCAGTGATGTGTGTGCTTCTTCTGACTGGAACATTTCTGATCGTAAGGAGGGAACGTTATGGCAGTATTTAAGGCATATATGAGGATCGCAAAGAAGAATATGTGGATGATACTGATGTATCTGTGCATCTTCCTCGGGGTTACGGTCATGTTCCAGCGCTTTGCGGGAGGTGATACCGTACAGTATGCGGCACAGAGTGTGCCAGTAGGAATCATCGATGAGGACAGGGGAGAAGCAGCGGAAAGTCTCATCCGTTATATCGGACGGACGAACGAGATTGTATATCTTGAGGATGACAGGGAGACTCTGCAGGAGAATCTGTTCTATCGGAATGTGGAATATATTGTGAGGATTCCCCGGGACTTTATGGAAAAGTGCATTCTTGGAGATAAGAAGCTGAAAGTGACGACAGTGCCGGGGACATATTCCGGTTCCTATGTGGAACAGCAGATCAGCAATTTCATCAACTTCACCCGGTGCTATGCGGCGGCAGGATTCACAGAACACGAACTTGGCGAAGCGATGGCTGCGAGAGAGACGGCAAAAGTGGAAATGCTGGATGTGAACGGAAACGGCGGTTCGTATCCTGCCTATGCGTTCTATTACCGGTATCTGCCCTACCTGTTCCTGTGCGTCCTCTGCTATGTGATGGGATACATTTTGATGGGGTTCCGCAGGGGAAGCCTGCCTGACCGGATGGCGGCGTCTGCAGTACCTGCCCGCAGACAGAGCATGGAAGGGCTTATGGCAGCAGGAGTTATCGCGATTGCCCTCTGGGGATTCTGCAGCCTGATCAGTATTGTGTTCTATAACGGAAATTTCTTTGACAGCGGGAAAGTGACATGGTATCTGCTCAACTCCTTTGTCATGCTGCTGTCAGCTCTGGCACTTTCCTATCTGATCGGCAGTCTTGTGAAGACCCCCAATGCGCTGAACGGCATCGTGAACATACTGTCACTCGGCATGTGTTTTGCATGCGGAGTCTTTGTAGAGATGGATCTGTTAAGCAGTGGGGTAAGAAAAGCAGCCCAGTTCCTTCCGGTGTACTGGTATGAGACGGCAAATGAGATACTGATGGATTACGGAGAGATCTCAGGCGATATTAGAAACCGGTTTGTGGGAGCAATCGGAATACAACTTGTGTTTGCGGCGGCGTTTGTGTGTGTGACGCTGGCAGTGGCGAAGAAGAGACAAAGGAGTTCCTAATTATTTGTCAGAATCCCTAAAAAAATTTTGCGGTACTTGACTTCTGACATCCTTTTCCTTTATTCTTAATGAGGTGAATATCGACATGCTGTAAATACGGCAGGGCAGTGACGGGCTGTCCTGTCGTTGTTAAGCGTTAGCGCATAACCATAGTATATCTGAAGGAGGACAAAAATGGGCGGTTTTTTTGGCGTTGCATCGAAGCATGACTGTGTACTTGAGCTTTTTTACGGAGTGGATTATCATTCACATCTCGGAACAAGAAGAGGAGGAATGGCGGTCTACGGAAAAGACGGTTTCAACCGTGCGATCCACAATATAGAGAATTCTCCGTTCCGTACGAAATTTGAGCGGGATGTGGAGGAACTGGAAGGAAACTTAGGCATCGGCTGTATCTCGGATTATGAGCCCCAGCCGTTGCTTCTGCAGTCTCATCTGGGAAGCTTTGCCATCACGACGATCGGCAAAATTAACAATCAGGATGAAATCCTTGAGAAAGCGTACAAAGACGGACGCTCCCATTTTCTTGAAATGAGCGGCGGACAGATCAACGCCACTGAGCTGATCGGCTCCCTGATCTGCCGGAAGAGCTCGATCGTGGAAGGGATACAGTATGCGCAGGAAATGGTGGACGGTTCCTTAAGTCTGCTGATCATGACAAAGGACGGTATCTATGCGGCAAGAGACCGGTACGGAAGGACGCCGGTCGTGATCGGAAAGAAAGAGGACGCCTACTGTGTATCTTTTGAGAATTTTGCTTATCTGAACCTTGGATATAATCATGACCGGGAACTGGGACCGGGAGAGATCGCATATATTACGCCGGAGAGTGTGGAGACGCTTGTACAGCCGGGAGAAAAGATGCGGATCTGTTCTTTCCTCTGGGTATATTACGGGTATCCGACTTCTTCCTATGAAGGAGTCAATGTAGAGGAGATGCGCTATCACTGCGGAAGTATGCTGGCGAAGAGAGATGGGGATTCCGTGCATCCGGATATCGTGGCCGGCGTGCCGGATTCCGGTGTGGCTCATGCCATCGGCTATTCCAATGAGTCAGGTATTCCGTATGCAAGACCGTTTATCAAATATACGCCTACATGGCCCAGATCCTTTATGCCGACGAACCAGAGCCAGAGAGATCTGATCGCCCGCATGAAGCTGATCCCTGTGCAGGCGCTTATCGAGAATAAGAAACTGCTGTTAATTGATGATTCAATTGTGCGGGGCACACAGCTCAGAGAAACGACAGAATTCCTCTACCGGAGCGGTGCAAAAGAAGTTCATGTGCGCCCGGCGTGTCCGCCTCTTGTGTTCGGCTGTAAATATCTGAACTTCTCCCGTTCCAAATCAGATATGGAACTGATCACCAGACGTGTGATCCGGGAACAGGAGGGAGACAACTGTCCGGAGGAAGTGCTTGAGGAATACACAAATCCGGATTCCTGCAGATACGCGAAGATGATCGAGGAGATCCGCAGGATCCAGAACTTTACGACACTGAGATTCCACAGACTGGACGACCTTCTGGCGTCCATCGGTCTGGAACCGTGTAAAGTGTGTACCTATTGCTTCAGCGGGAAAGAGTAAGCTTTTGGCAGAATGCCCGGCAGATATAGTTTTACATTGTTCTGCCGGGCATAACTGTGTCTGATTTTTGTGAGTACAGGAGAGTTAAGAATGTTTAGTTCAGCGGGAAAAGAGAAGAATCTTGGAATTGACTGGGGAAGGTTCTACAGGACTGTCATAGGGCTGGTGGTTCCCATGGCGCTCCAGAATCTGATCAACGTGGGAGTCACAGCGGCTGACGTCGTCATGCTCGGCGCAGTGGGAGAGACAGCGCTCTCGGGGGCTTCCCTTGCGGGACAGGTGCAGTATATCATGACCCTTTTTCTCTTCGGACTTACCTCGGGCGCTACAGTCCTGACAGCGCAGTACTGGGGCAAAGGCGACAGAGAGACGATTGAGAAGATCCTAGGCATGACAGTAAAAGCGGCGGTTCTTGTGACAGCACTGTTTACAGTGGCAGCACTTACGGTGCCGTCACTGTTGATGCAGATTTTTACTTCAGATCCGGCCGTGATCGCAGAAGGAGTAAAGTATCTGCGTATCGTGGCATTTACCTATATCATGATCGGAGTGACACAGGCTTATCTCTATGTAATGCGCAGTGTGGAGCGGGTAGTAGTGGCGACAGTCGTGTACCTCTGCTCACTACTCTGTAATATTGTGATGAACTCTATCTTTATTTTCGGCCTGTTCGGGCTGCCGGCAATGGGAGTCTCCGGCGCGGCGTTGGGAACTCTGTGCGCTCGTATTCTTGAAGTGATATTGACGGCGGGATATGCCCGGCTTTTTAATAAGGAAATCAAGCTCCGTCCGAAATATATCCTGCACACGGACAGGACGCTGTTCCGCGACTTTATGAAATATGCCCTTCCGGTCGTCGCGAACGAAGTCATGTGGGGAATGGGGACTGCCGCCAATACGGCAATTCTGGGACATCTGGGAAGCGCGGCCGTGGCGGCAAATTCTGTGGCTCAGGTTGCGAGACAGCTTGCAACGGTAGTATCCTTCGGCCTGTCCAGTGCGGCGGCAATCTATCTGGGCAAGACGATCGGTGAGAGAAAGCTGGAACATGCCCGTGCCTATGCAAAACGCTTTATTGTACTCAGTCTGGTCATGGGAGTTCTGGGCGGGCTGGTCATACTGGCTGTATCAGGTCCGGCGGCAGCGGCGCTTTCGCTTACAGATACAGCAAAAGGATACCTGAGGATCATGTTCTATGTCATGTCCTATTTTGTGATCGCACAGGCGTTTAACACGACCATGGTGGTGGGAATCTTCCGCTCGGGAGGAGATACCCGTTTCGGGCTGATTATGGATGTGAGCACGATGTGGGGCTGCTCTATCCTGCTTGGATTTATAGCGGCGTTTGTTCTGAAACTTAGCGTTCCGGCCGTATATGTGATTCTGATGAGTGATGAGATCATCAAGATCCCGATTTCACTGTGGCGATACCGGAGCTATAAGTGGCTGAAAGATGTGACAAGGACAGAAGTTCAGGAGAATGCAGGCTGAGCATATATGATGTCGGCGTCAGGAGCTTTTGACTGTGATTGACAAAACGGTTGAAAAACGGTATCATTTATAAAAAATAACCGTTTTACAACCGTTTTCTATTGCGAGTCTATGACTGCAGAAAGGAGAAAGCTATGAATCTGGAGCAGCTGAAATACTTTAAAGAGAAGAACGGATACACATTCGCACAGCTCGCTGAGCTCTCAGGCGTGCCTCAGGGAACAATCCAGAAGATATTTAACGGGGAGACGCGGACGCCGAGAAATAAGACGCTCCGGGCTTTGGAATTTGTCATGAAGAATGAGCAGCAGGATGATATGCCGGATGGCAGAAAAGATTCTGAGGAGGAGCCATTGGGATATACTTACGGCAGAGAGTTCGGCAGTTCTGATCTTGTATGTGAACCATCTGCAGTGTATAAGGCAAAGCCGGGCGGGTATACGCTGGATGATTACTATGCGATCCCGGACAACAGGCGGGTGGAGCTGATCGACGGCGTGATCTACGATATGGCCGCGCCAAGTATGATCCATCAGTATATTATCATGCGTTTCTGCAGTGAACTCTACGGGTATGTTGAAAAGAACGGAGGAGACTGCGTGGTTCTTCCGTCTCCTCTCGATGTCCAGATCGACTGTGATGACCGGTCAATGCTTGAGCCGGATCTTGTTGTGGTCTGTGATCCGTCGAAACGCACCAGAAGATGTATTATGGGCGCCCCAGACCTGGTCGTGGAGATCCTTTCCCCGTCATCTACCCGTATGGACACGAAGATCAAGCTTGGCAAGTATGCAACAGCAGGAGTCAGAGAGTACTGGCTGATCGATCCGGACCGGGAACGGGTATGTGTGTACTGGACTCCTGAGGAGGATATTGCGGCGGTATACGGGCCGCAGGACGATGTGCCGGTGGGAATTTTCGGTGGGGAGTTTTGTGTGCCGATGAGCAGGATCTTTGAACAGATCAGGTCTATGGGAGTGTGAAAACGACAAAAGTCGAAAACCTGATTTAAAATATGTACAAAAGCATCTGTAGTGTGGTATACTACCTCATGTGGCGGATTCTGACAGTCTCTGTCAGAACAAGTCTTAGAAAGAAGGAAGGTTATTAATCATGGCAGAAGAACAGAATACAAATGAATGCACAGAAGAATCCTGTGCAGGCTGTGCTCATGCAGATACGTGCAGCAGCAAGAAGACAGACTTCCGCG
>ERZ1643247.1840-NODE-1840-length-18075-cov-13.048557_pt1 | contig 18075 bp, 21 predicted proteins | sample MGYA00579264_ERZ1643247 | MGnify/ENA primary metagenome ERZ1643247 (study PRJEB29033, sample SAMEA4952262) | chicken gut metagenome | biome: Broiler Chicken; feature: Gastrointestinal Tract; material: Caecum | place: Ireland | collected 2018 | study: Broiler... | reverse complement strand
GCACAGAGATGTGCATGCCTGGAGATCACGTTACAATGACAGTTGAACTGATCCATCCGGTAGCTATGGAAGAAGGTCTGAGATTCGCTATCCGTGAGGGTGGACGTACAGTAGGATCAGGAACAGTTGCTTCCATCATCGAGTAATTACGCGTAAGGCTACAAGCCGTGCGACGAAATAAAAGAAGAGCCAAGGGGAAAGTGCTTGCATTTTCCCTTGGCTCTTCTTTTATTTCGGCATAGGGCGCCAGCCCGTGAGCAACACATTGAGCACTTAGCGAGGTCCTATCGAGCTTAGTGCGAAAGCGCACAAGTGTGGATGTAGCGAAGCGGAATCGAGGTACGCACGGCGAAAGAAACAGAATATATACTTGAAATTAACCCCAGAGACTTCGGTTTCTGGGGTTTTTTGTTTACAATATTAGTGGCGGGGGTTATAATTTGAGCTAGACAAATTCAGAAATGTGATGTAGCTGCCGATTCCTTGAGAGCTTGTCACAGGAGAGTCTCACCAGCCTGTGATTGCAATAGTGAATATTGAAAAATATGATTGATAAAGTTCGTTTCAGTTAAGGAAGTTCGAGAAGTATGAGCTTTAGTGGAAAATGTTTAGAAGGTATTTTCAAATGAGAAAAACCGGAGCATTATCAAATGGAGCGGTTTCTTATTACACACTCTATTTCACAGATGGTGAGACGCTGACGATCAGTCCGGGACAATATTTTAAGATAGAAGATACATATTATGATTTTAAGAATTATGATGAATTGTGGGATGAGTTTATAGAATTTAACAGTATACATTAAAATCCGGATCTTGCTAAAACTTGCAACACAATCCCAAAATCCTTTTGAAGGAAAAGCAAGATCTGTAAAGTGATAATTTTCATCAAACTGCGCATCCTGACTATATCAGAGTACAGGAGCAGTGATATGAAAAGAAGAGAAGAAACAAAAGCAGGGAGGCTCTGGGGAGACTTCATCTATAACATTGCCGGAAGCATTCTGTATGCCGCCGGCATTTATACTTTTGCGGGAAATGCGGGTTTCGCTCCGGGGGGAGTTTCAGGGCTTGCGCTGATCATGGATCATCTGTGGGGGATTCCGGTCGGCATGGTGACGCTCCTGTTAAATATCCCTCTGGTCATTATCAGTTACAGGGCAGTCGGGAAGCGTCTGCTTATTAAGAGTGCGGTCACGATGGTGATCTCATCTGTCTTTCTGGATCTGGTGTTCCCGCTTTTTCCGATATACAGCGGAGACCGGCTCATCGCGGCTGTCTGTTCCGGGGCTCTTCTGGGCGCCGGGATGGCGTTGTTTTATATCAGAGGTTCTTCGTCAGGGGGAATTGATTTCCTTGCACTTACGATCAAGAAAAAGAAGCCTCATATGACGATCGGCGTGATCACGATGATGATCGATCTGGCGGTAATCCTGCTGGGCTGGCCTGTGTTCGGCGATGTAGATGCGGTCCTGTATGGAGTGCTCGCCACGTTTGTATCTACGATTGTGATCGATAAGATATTATATGGCGTGGGGGCAGGAACATTGGCGGTCATCATAACCGAAAAGGGAAAGGAGACCGCGGAACGGATCGGGGAAAGGGCAGGGCGGGGAGTTACATCGCTTCGGGCTGTCGGCGCTTACACGGGGAAGGATCGGGAAGTTCTCCTGTGTGCGTGTTCAAAAGCGGAAGCGTACTTGGTAAAACAGGCAGTAGAGGAGGCGGACGAAAAGGCATTTTTTATGTTTACTGAGATCAGCGAAGTATACGGGGAAGGATTTAGGAGGTATACAGGCGGAGATGCAGGGTAAAGGCAGGCTTCTCTGAAATGACAGTACGTCCGGTATTTGCAGGGATAATATGCCGGTATTTGCAGGGATAATATGCCGGGACTTGCAAAATAGTCTCCCATGACGTAAAATAAGGAACATATGATTATGTATAAATGATACACGAACAAGAGGCGGTCCGTGAGGATGTACAGACGGAGGGCAGAAGAGCCGATGGAAATGATCCATGCAGAGAAACTGATCTATGAATATGATAAGCGCGACGAAGACGGAAATGTCGTGGGGACCAACCGCGCCATTGACGGCGTGGATATTGATATCCCGCAAGGATCTTTTGTCGCGGTGCTGGGGCATAACGGCTCCGGCAAGTCTACGCTGGCAAAACATATGAACGCGATCCTTGTGCCGACAGGCGGAACCATGTGGGTGGACGGACGGGACACGAAAGACCCGGCAGAGCTCTGGAATGTACGTCAGACCGCTGGTATGGTCTTTCAGAATCCGGACAATCAGATCATCGGTACTGTGGTGGAAGAGGATGTGGGATTCGGACCGGAAAATCTCGGAGTGCCCACGGACGAGATCTGGAAGCGGGTGGAGGAAAGCCTCCGTTCTGTGGGAATGATCGAGTATCGCAAGGCATCCCCCAACAAGCTGTCCGGCGGGCAGAAGCAGCGGGTGGCGATCGCGGGCGTGATCGCAATGGAGCCAAAGTGCATTGTGCTGGACGAACCCACGGCGATGCTGGATCCAAATGGACGGAAAGAGGTTATCCGCGCGGTGGAGAAGCTTAGAAAAGAGAAGAAAGTCACAGTGATCCTGATCACACATTATATGGAAGAGGTTATTGACGCGGATCAGGTGTTTGTCATGGATGGCGGGCATATTGTCATGCACGGCACGCCCCGGGAGATCTTCAGCAGGGTGGAAGAGTTGAAATCGTACCGGATGGATGTGCCTCAGGTGACGATGCTCGCAGAGGAACTTAGGAACCGTGGGCTGGATATTCCGAGGGGAATCCTGAGGAGAGAAGAATTGGTGGAGGCATTATGTCGATTGCGTTAGAACATGTGAATTATGTATACAGCCCGGGAACAGCTTATGAGAAACAGGCGCTCAAGGATGTGAGCCTTGAGATCCCGCAGGGACAGTTCGTGGGGATCATCGGGCACACAGGGTCAGGGAAGTCGACCCTGATCCAGCATCTGAACGGATTGACCAGAGCAACATCGGGCAGGATCCTGTATGAAGGCAGGAATATTTACGAAGAGGGATACGATATGCGCTGGCTCCGCAGCCAGGTCGGTCTGGTTTTTCAGTACCCGGAGCATCAGCTCTTTGAGGTGGATGTATTAAGCGATGTGTGTTTCGGACCGAAGAATCAGGGACTTTCCCAGAAGGAATGCGAGGCGCGGGCAAAAGAGGCGCTGGATCTGGTGGGATTCCCTGATAAATATTATAAGCAGTCGCCTTTTGAGCTGTCAGGCGGGCAGAAGCGCCGGGTGGCGATCGCAGGCGTTCTTGCGATGAGACCTAAGGTGCTTGTGCTGGACGAGCCGACGGCAGGGCTTGACCCGAAAGGCAGGGATGAGATACTGGATCAGGTGGAGCGCCTGCACAAAGAGACAGGGATGACAGTTATCCTTGTATCTCACAGTATGGAAGATGTGGCGAGATACGTGGAACGCATCATTGTTATGAACCGCGGAGAGAAGATGCTGGACGGCACCCCGAGAGAGGTGTTCCGGCATTATAAGGAGCTGGAAAAGGTTGGTCTTGCAGCTCCCCAGGTGACCTATGTGATGCATGACTTAAAGGAACGGGGATTTGACCTGTCGCCGGACGCGACGACGATCGAAGAGGCGGCGGATGAGATAATGAGGAGCTTATCATGATAAGAGATATCACAATCGGGCAGTATTATCCGGCAGAGAGCAGGATACACAGACTGGATCCCAGGGTGAAGATCGTATGCACCCTGCTTTTTCTTGTGTCGTTGTTTATCCAGAACAGTCTGCTCGGGTATGTGATCGCGACGGTATTTCTCGGGGCGGTCATACGGCTGTCAAAAGTACCTCTCAAATACATAGTAAAAGGATTAAAACCCATAGTCATCCTGCTGCTGTTCACTGTGGTAATGAATCTGTTCCTCACTCAGGGCGGGCAAAGGCTGGTGCATTTCTGGATCTTTACGATCACGGAAAACGGACTGCGTACTTCTGTGTTTATGGCTGTGAGACTGATGTACCTGGTGGCGGGGTCATCGATCATGACATTCACGACTTCGCCCAATGGTCTGACAGATGGAATGGAGAAGCTGCTCCATCCTCTGAATAAAGTCAATGTTCCGGTGCATGAGGTTGCAATGATGATGTCTATTGCATTGCGGTTTATCCCGATTCTTCTGGAAGAGACGGACAAGATCATGAAGGCACAGATGGCAAGAGGCGCGGATTTTGAGAGCGGGAATATCATCCAGAGGGCGAAAGCGATGATCCCCATCCTTGTACCCTTGTTTGTATCTGCGTTCCGCAGGGCGAATGACCTGGCGATGGCGATGGAAGCGCGCTGCTACCACGGCGGAGAAGGACGTACAAAGATGAAACCCCTGAAGTACAAGACGCGGGATTGGACTGCCTATGCCTTCACTGTGGTTTATATGGTTTTGATCTTTGTTATCGGGAGATTTGTAGATTTTAAATTGTGGATTTTTTAGTGTGGATATCCTGTGTAACTTGGAGGCAATATGAAGAGAATCAAGCTGACTGTCGCTTATGACGGTACAGATTACTGCGGCTGGCAGATCCAGAAAAACGGAATAACCGTGGAGGAAGTGCTGAATCGGGCACTGTCCCGCCTGACAGGAGAGAATATTACGGTGATCGGCGCGAGCCGTACGGACGCAGGAGTGCATGCCCGGGGGAATGTAGCGGTGTTTGATACAAATACCCGCATTCCGGCTGAACGGCTTACTTATGCGTTAAATGCGCTGCTTCCGGAAGATGTGACAGTCGTGAGATCCGAGGAAGTTCCGGCGGGATGGCATCCGAGAAAATGTGTGTCAGTGAAGACGTATGAATACCGCATATTGAATAGAGAGTTCCCGGATCCGGTAAGACGGAGGGATACTTATTTTGTTTCTTTCAGACTGGATATAGAGCGTATGCGGGAGGCTGCACAATACCTCATCGGGGAACATGATTTCAAAAGTTTCTGCAGCGCTCAGACCACGGTAGAGGATACGGTGCGTACGATTTATGACCTGGATATAGATAAGGAAGGGGATCTTATCACTATCCGTGTGAGAGGGAACGGTTTCCTTTATAATATGGTGCGGATTATCGCGGGGACGCTGGCAGGCGTAGGACGGGGATATTTTGAACCTCAGGAAATTAAGGCAATGCTGGCAGAGCGGGATCGCACAAAAGCCGGAGTGACAGCACCGCCGCAGGGGCTTACACTGATGGGGATAGAATACCGCACGGAGATATGACTTCCGTCGGTGCGCTTTTCGTCATCGCAGACATGAAACACAGGCGTAGACAGCATTGCTTCTGCTTGACATTTACCGGGCAGATTGTTACTATTAAAATAACAATATCACTGGGATGTTATGAGGAAGACAAAACCAGATTTTCAAGTTATAAGGTCTGACTTTATGCTTCGGAAATCTGGTTTTTTTGCTCTGTTCCGGTGAATATATGAATTCAGGAGGAAGAAAATATGATGAAGATCTATGAAGCAAAAGACTACAAGGAGATGAGCAGGAAAGCAGCAAATATCCTTTCCGCACAGGTGATCCTGAAACCGGACTGTGTGCTGGGACTGGCAACAGGTTCGACACCTATCGGTACATATGATCAGCTTGTAGAGTGGTATGAAAAAGGGGATGTTGATTTCTCTGAGGTTAAGACAGTGAACCTGGACGAGTACAGAGGGCTTACCCGCGACAATGACCAGAGCTATTACTACTTCATGCACGAGCATCTGTTTGACCGCGTGAACATTAAGCCGGAGAACACAAATGTGCCTGATGGCACAGAGCCGGATGCAGATAAAGAGTGCGCAAGGTATGAAGAGCTTATTGCATCCATGGGCGGAGTGGACATCCAGCTTCTCGGATTGGGGCATAACGGACATATCGGGTTCAACGAGCCGGACAGCTCTTTTGCTCAGACGACGCACTGTGTAGATCTTACAGAGAGTACGATCGAGGCGAATAAGAGATTCTTTGCTTCTGCGGATGATGTGCCGAGACAGGCGTACACAATGGGAATCGGAACGATCATGAAAGCCAAGAAAATTCTTTTGATCGTGAACGGGGAGGCAAAGGCAGACATTGTAGCTAAAGCGTTCTTCGGACCGGTCACACCGGAGGTGCCGGCGTCTATCCTTCAACTTCATAATGATGTCGTAATTGTAGGAGACAGCGCTGCACTTTCAAAGATTCCGAGATAATTGAGTGAATATTCTGAATATGGCGCTAAAAGGGGTCAGACCCCTCCGAGGAGGGGTCTGACCCCTTTTCCGAATATTATCAGAAAATTCTGAAAGGAGCAGATATGTCTTTTTTACTTGAAGTATGTGCGGACAGCGTACAGTCTGCAATAGCAGCCCAGGAGGGAGGAGCTGACAGGGTGGAGCTGTGCTCGGGGCTGGTGATCGGCGGATTGTCGCCCTCGCCAGCAATGTTCCGTGAAGTAAAGCGGAATACAGATCTGAAGATCAGGGTGCTCCTGCGCCCCAGATTCGGCGACTTCTGCTATGATGAATATGAATTTCAGACATTGAAGGAAGAGGTGGAGCAGTTCAGGGATCTTGGCGCAGACGGAGTGGTCATCGGTATCCTTAAACCTGACGGGTCGCTGAATATGGATCAGATGGCTGATCTGGTCAAGGCAGCGGGAGGGATTGGCATCACTATGCACAGGGCGTTTGATGTGTGCAGAGATCCTTTTGAGGCGTTGGATCAGTGCGTTTCCCTGGGGATTGACACCATTCTTACAAGCGGACAGAAGAGTTCTGCCTGGGAGGGGCGGGAAATGCTCGCGGAACTTGTAAAGAGAGCGGACGGACGGCTGAACATTCTGGCAGGAGCAGGTATCAAACCTGCGGTGATCGAAGAGCTGGCGCCATGTACAGGCGTAAGTGCCTTCCATATGTCAGGAAAGAAGGTTATTGACAGCAGGATGGAATTCCGGCGGGAGGGCGTACCCATGGGAATTCCGGGATTCAGTGAATTTGAAGTCTGGCAGACCAGTGCGGAGAGCGTGAGTGAAGCAGCGTCAGTGCTGCGGAAGTTAGAGGCGCGGCAGACGATTTGTTAATATGAATTGGAAAAAGGTGAAATAAACCTTGCGTGTTTGATCAATATTTGTCTTGACAAATACAAATCGATAGGCTAAGATTGCCTCATACGATACAGGCTGTGAAGGGAAGAAGTAGCAGATGACCGTGAAAACAGAAAGCTGCCGGGTGATGAGAGGCGCATGATGCGGTGTCAGTGAATACATCCCGGAGCTTCGCACCGAAAATCGCCGGGAAAGATAACAGGCATGAGTAGGCTGCGGCGGAGTGGCGCACGTTACCGTGCCGAATGAGACCGGGTCAGGATACTGGCATCCGGTGAATTAAGGTGGTACCACGGAAAAAGATCCGTCCTTATTGCGAGAGCAGTAAGGACGGTTTTTTACTTTGAGGAAAAGGATTAACAGGAAAAAGGAGAAGAAAGATGGGAATTTATGAAGAACTTCAGGCAAGAGGGCTGATCGCTCAGGTGACGGATGAAGAGGGCATCCGCGAACTGGTTAACAATGGGAAAGCTGTATTTTATATCGGGTTTGACCCCACTGCGGACAGTCTCCATGTAGGGCATTTCATGGCGCTGTGCCTGATGAAGCGTCTCCAGGAGGCGGGAAATAAACCGATCGCGCTGATCGGCGGAGGAACAGGATACATCGGCGACCCGTCCGGACGTACGGACATGCGCAGCATGATGACGCCGGAGCAGATCTGTCATAACTGTGACTGCTTTAAAGAACAGATGAGCAGATTCATAGACTTTTCTGAGGGGAAGGCGCTTATGGTCAACAATGCGGACTGGCTCCTTGACCTGAATTATGTGGAGCTTCTGCGCGAGGTGGGACCGCATTTCTCAGTGAACCGTATGCTGACAGCAGAGTGCTACAAGCAGAGGATGGAAAAGGGATTAAGTTTCCTTGAGTTTAACTACATGATCATGCAGGCATATGATTTCTACGCACTGTTCCAGAAATACGGCTGCAATCTGCAGTTCGGCGGGGATGACCAGTGGAGCAACATGCTGGCGGGAACAGAGTTGATCCGCCGCAAGCTGGGCAAAGACGCCGGAGCAATGACGATCACTCTTCTTCTTAATTCCGAAGGAAAGAAGATGGGTAAGACGCAGTCAGGAGCGGTCTGGCTGGATCCGAACAAGACTTCTCCGTTCGAGTTCTACCAGTACTGGAGAAACGTAGCGGATGCGGACGTATTGAAATGTATCCGTATGCTGACATTTCTTCCGCTGGAGGAGATCGACAAGATGGATTCCTGGGAAGGCGCGCAGCTTAATACTGCAAAGGAGATCCTTGCATACGAGCTGACGAAATTAGTTCATGGAGAGGAAGAGGCGAAGAAGGCGCAGGAGAGCGCCCGCGCTCTGTTCAGTACAGGAAACGCGGCAGAAATGCCGACTACGGAGCTTGATGATGCTGATTTTGAAGATGGAAGCATTGATATTCTTACCATGCTCGTGCGCAGCGGTCTTGTTCCTTCCAAGTCTGAGGCAAGACGCGCGGTGCAGCAGGGCGGAACCGCAGTGGACGGCGAAAAGGTGACAGACATCAAGGCTGTTTTTGCGAAGGATGTATTTGCAGGCGAGGGTGTTATTCTGAAAAAAGGAAAGAAAAATTTCCACAGACTTGTGGTAAAATAAGAGTGATCCGAAATTTCAATTTCAGGGATCACGCATAGAGGAAATCATTTTGCAAGGGGGCAGGAGGAATCTTGTCCCCTGCCTTTTATTTGCAGAGAGACAGATCATTTAATGGAGGGATGAATTATGAGTATGAATCAGACGCCGGCATCAGAGAGAGTACACATCGGATTCTTCGGCAGGAGGAATGCAGGGAAATCCAGTGTGATGAATGCAGTGACAGGACAGGATCTTGCAGTGGTCTCTGATGTGAGGGGCACGACTACGGATCCGGTCTATAAATCAATGGAGCTTCTGCCCCTGGGCCCGGTCGTCATGATGGACACGCCGGGGATCGATGATGAAGGGGAACTGGGCGCTCTGCGGGTGCGAAAGAGCTATCAGGTGCTCAACAAAACAGACGCAGCAGTGCTGGTCATTGACGGCGGCGTGGGAGTGACGCCTGAAGATAAGGCACTGCTGAAGCGGATTCGGGAGAAGAAGATCCCTTATGTCATCGCGGTCAATAAAAAGGAGCTGGCAGCGCCGGATGCACTGGAGAAAATAGTGGATGAACTGAGCTCTGAAGATGGAGAGATTATTGCGGTGAGCGCGGCGACAGGAGAGGGGATAGACGAACTGAAAGAGCAGATCGCAGCCGTCGCGGACACGGAGGAGCCGGAGCGTTATATTGTGCGCGACCTCCTGAAGCCTTCGGACATGGCAGTGCTGGTCGTACCCATTGACAAAGCGGCTCCAAAAGGCAGGCTCATCCTGCCGCAGCAGCAGACGATCCGGGATATCCTGGAAGCGGACGCGGTCTCCGTGGTGGTGAAGGAAACAGAGCTGAAAAATGTCCTGGGACAGTTTCAGAATAAGCCCAAGATGGTGATCACGGACAGCCAGGCATTTGAGAAAGTGGCGGCAGATACGCCGGAGGATATCCTTCTGACATCCTTCTCCATCCTGTTCGCCAGATATAAAGGAGATCTGGCAGCAGTGGTGAAAGGCGTGACCGCACTGGATACATTAGAAGACGGGGACGCCATTCTCATCAGCGAGGGGTGCACCCACCACAGGCAGTGCGATGATATCGGTACGGTCAAGCTGCCTCGGTGGATCAGGGAATACACAGGAAAGGAGATCCGCATCGAGACAACGTCAGGGACCGAGTTCCCGGATGACCTGACAAAGTATAAGATGATCGTCCACTGTGGCGGGTGTATGCTGAATGAGCGGGAAATGAAGTATCGGCTGAAATGTGCGGAGGATCAGGGAGTGCCAATGACCAACTATGGGATCACGATCGCCTATATGAAGGGTATCCTGAAACGGAGCGTGGAAGTGTTCCCTGAAATATTTGAAATGCTGTGATACAGAGAGAAAACCTCAAGGTATATACAATGGAACTTATTGTTTCTTCAATCAAAACGCAAAACACCTTATAATGATCTCAGATAAGAAAGGAGAGATCAATCATGCAGAAGTTCGTGTATGAATATGCGACAAAGGTATATTTCGGTGAGGGCGCAACGAAGGAACATCTGGCAGGGGCGGTTTCTGATTACGGGCAGAATGTCATGCTTGCCTATGGCGGCTCCACAGTTCGCGATCCTGGACCCGGCATACACGGCGTCAGTTCCGAGGATGCAGGTGATCTCGGGAGCCTTTGATACGCTGAGTCATGCGATGGAGACGTATTTCGGCAATTCTGATCAGGATAATGTATCTGATGATGTGGCGCTTGCCATTATGCGCAATACGGTCGTGAATATGAAACCCCTGATGGGCAATATAAATGACATGCAGGCAAGGGGCAGCCTGATGTGGGATTCTGCCATGGCGGAGAACGGTATCCTGAAAGTCGGAAGAGTGACGGACTTCCAGGCACACCAGATCGAACACCAGCTGGGCGCGTACACGGACTGCAATCACGGGCAGGGACTGGCTGTCATCCATCCGGCTTACTATCGCCACGTCGTGAAGGACGCGGAGGAGAAATTCGCAAAATTCGGAAAAGAAGTCTTTGGCGTTGACACGGCAGAGAAGAGCGTAGAGGCACTGGCTGACTTTATCAGGGAGTGCGGACTGCCGACGAAGATGGGCGAGCTGAATTCAAAAGCAGAGATCACGCCGGAACTTTTAAGAAATGTTGCGGATACGCGTAATGTGATCAAATGCGGGCCAAGAGAGCTGAGCCGGGATGAGATCTATGACATCCTGATGGAATGCATGTAAGCCGGGGCTGCTGTCTGCGAATATATAAGTTCTGAAGCAATAAAATCTGAGAATAGAGATTCTGAAAATATGGATTCGGAAAAGGCAGGGATAGCAGGGTTATCTTTGCCTTTTCGATTTTGAGAGGTGGAAATATCAATGAAAACATGGCTGATCACAGGGTGCCCGGGTATGAAGGACTGTATTTTCAGGGCGTGGGAGTGAATCTGTACAGCGAAGATTTCGGATTTACTGCCAGGGAGTACATACCGGACATGATCATCGCTGCGCCTCAGCTTGAGGACTGGGGAGAGACTTCAGCGGACCAGACCATCGCGCTTGCGGAATATTTTCTTGCCAATTATAACATTGATGAATCAAGAGTGTATGCAGAAGGCTATTCCGGCGGAGGGGAAACCATGTCCCAGGTAATGGGAAAGCGGCCTGAGCTTTTTACCGCGTATCTTCAGTGCAGTTCCCGGTGGGACGGCGCATATGAGCCGGTGGTGGAGAGCAGGACGCCGGTCTATATCGTGGTCGGGGAATCTGATGAATATTATGGATCTGAACCGTCAGAGGAAGCATATGAGAACCTGTACGGGCTGTACCGGGAGGCGGGGCTTTCTGATGAGGAGATCAGTGAACTGCTTGTACTGGATATAAAGGATGCAGAGTATTTTGAGAGTCAGGGCATGACGAACCAGCATGGCGGCGGGAACCTGTTTGCAGCCGATGAAGATATCATGGGCTGGCTGTTCAGCAGATAAAAAACAATAAAAAAGACTGCTTTTATCCGTATTGACAGATAAAAAAAGCTGAATTATAGTTTTATTTATACAGAAAACGAACGGGTAAAAGGAGGAGACTGATCCATGTACAACCTGCAGCTTGAGACATTTATCGTTGTGGCAGATCTGGGAAGCTTTAATAAGGCAGCGGAAGCTCTGTACATTACTCCGCCTGCTGTGACGAAGCAGATCAACCTCCTTGAAAAAGACTTGGATCTGAAACTATTCGTCCGTACCCACAGGGGCCTGGCGCTGACAGAGGCAGGGAAATCTTTATACAAAGACGCGAAATATATTATCCAGTACTGCAAAGAGTCCGTGGAGCGGGCAAAGAAAGCCATGGAAGAAAAGGACAATATCATCCGCGTCGGGATCTCTCCGATGACTCCGGCGGCGCCGCTGCTTCAGGAGTGGACCAAGGTTCAGAAGGACTATCCGGATATCAAACTGCAGATGATCCCCTTTATGAACAGCCAGGAGAGCGCGCGGGAGATCTTAAGAAATCTTGGGACGAACATTGACGTGGTGGCGGGGATCTTTGACGAGACCATGCTGAAGCTCCGGCAGTGCGCGGGGATGGAAATGTCCAGGCAGAGGATCTGCTGCGCGGTGTCTGCCACGCACCGTCTGGCGGACAAAGAGGTCCTGACTTTTCAGGACCTGCATGGGGAGAATTTCCTTATGATGCACCGAGGATGGAGCAACTATGTGGACGAGCTCAGGGATGATATCTGGAAAAATCATCCGCAGATCCATGTGATTGATTTTGATATATACAGTATGGAAATATTTAACCGCTGCGAGAACAGCGATGATATACTAATGGCAGTGGAGAACTGGAAGGATGCGCATCCGCTGCTGAAGATCATTCCCGTGGAATGGAAATATACGATCCCTTACGGCATCCTGTATTCCCCGGAGCCGTCGGATCTGGTCAAGAGATTTCTCAAAGGCGTGAAAAAGGCGCTTTCGCAGCCGGATGCCGCGGACAGGGTATAAAGCGAAAGGTATTGACTGGGAAACTAAAGGAGACTTCTGTGAGAGGTCTCTTTTTTTTATAATGAAATCAGTAAGAAGTACAGGAGGCCTTTCGGGGAATGAATAACTTTATTTATGAAAACAGGACAAAAGTTTATTTCGGACAGGGGTGTGTAAAAGAATTCCTTGCCTGCCTGGTCAGAGATGCCGGGAATATCATGCTGGCATACGGGCAGGGCTCTGTCAAGAGAAACGGAATCTATGATGAAGTCCTGAATATCCTGATGAAAGAGGGAAAGCATGTGACAGAGTTCCCGGGGATCATGCCCAATCCGACTTATCAGAAGGTCATGGAAGGTGCAAGGCTCGCAAGAGAAGAAAAGACAGAAATGATCCTGGGCGTGATCGTTACTACCGCGGGGACAGGAAGCGAGTGCAACGGCGCCGCTGTCATTACCAATGAAGAGCAGAAAGTAAAGACCGGTCATGACTATCCGAAATGTAATCCCGCATTTGCTCTTATGGATCCTGCGTATACGTTCAGCGTGCCTGGAGGGCAGATGGTGTCAGGGGCATTTGACAGCCTCTCGCACATGATGGAGGCGTATTTCAGCGAGCCGGACGAGCAGAATGTATCGGATGAGATATCAGAAGCCCTGATGCGAAGCGTGATAAAAAACATCAGGCAGGCAGTGCGTGATCCGAAAGACTATACAGTGCGGAGCAATCTTCTCTGGAGTTCTGCGATGTCTGAGAACCGCCTGATCAAGCTGGGGAAGAGGTGCGATTTTGCCTGTCATCTGATGGAACATCAGCTCAGCGCATATACGGGATGCAGCCACAGCCAGGGGATGTCTGTCCTGCAGCCGGTCTATTACCGTCATATTTACAGGGACGGGCTCGACAAGTTCGCAAGATTCGCCCGGAATGTATGGATGATCCATGAGGAGGGCAGAAACAGAGAAGAACCGGCAGAGGCGGGGGTCCATGCCCTGGCGGATCTGATCCGGGAGACCGGGCTGCCCTCGAGGCTCAGAGATATCGGGATTAAAGACAGGGGGCAGCTTAAGGAGATCGCGGACTCCTGCCATTATTCTCCGGGGGCGTACCGGAAGCTGGAGGCGGAGGAAATCCTGGAGATCTTCAGGGAGTGTTTCTGAAATCTGCTTGTGTACAGAAAAATGACGTGTTATAGTTAGATATATAGAAAATATAGTTGTAAAAATATGAAATAAGGTGATAACATGTCATTTACAGAGGAAAAGCGGAAAGCGATCCGGGCATATATGCTTGATAAGATCCGCTGTGATGACTCGGGGTTTATAAAAAAGACCGCGGAGAACTTTGGGATCTCAGAGACATCTGTGCGGCGGTATATAAAAGAATGTCTGGAAAAAGAAATCATCCGGGAAGACAGCAAAGCCCGCACCGGTTATCAGCTTGTGACGGTATCCTCCCGGTGGCAGATGAAAAATGACGGGACACTGGAGGAAGACGCTTTGTTCTGGGAGAAGATCATGCCGTTTCTTACGGAGCTTCCCCGCAATGTGCAGGACATCTGGTATTATGCGTTTACAGAGATCATGAACAATGCCATCGATCATTCCGCAGGAGAACAGATCACATTTGCCATACAAAAGGACGCGCTGTATACGGAGATATCAATTGCGGATGACGGAATAGGGATTTTCCGGAATATTCAGAAATATGCCGGTGAGAAATACGGAGTGGAGATTGACAGGGAGCAGGCGGCTCTGGAATTATACAAGGGAAGGCTGACTACGGACCCGGACAGGTATTCCGGGGAGGGGATTTTCTTTGTGTCGAAGATGCTCTCTGAATTCGCCGTCTGGTCGGAGAATACGGTTTATTCATATCGCTGCGGCGACAGAGACCGGTTCGTCCGGTCCCATCTGATCTCTTATTATACACAGCTGGAGGGGATAGGAACTATGGCAGTGATGAAGCTGGAGAATGAGTCAAAGAGGACGTCAAGGGAAGTGTTCGATGAGTTCGCGCCGTTGGAGGAGGGCTTTGTCAGGACGCTGATCCCGATGAAAGATATGTGCCCCCTGGGGGACCCGGTGGCAAGATCGCAGGCAAGGCGGATCCTGAGAAGGCTGGATGAGTTCCGTGAGATCATATTTGATTTCCGCGGGATCGGGTTTATGGGGCAGGGATTTGCCGATGAGGTATTCCGCGTGTTCCAGAACATGCATCCGGATATCAAGCTGACTGTGATCAATGCGAATGCATCCGTACTGGGGATGATACGGCATGTGAAGCGGGAGGAAAAACCCGCAGGTTAATACTGAAAAACGAAACGAGTATTCTGCGGGATACTCGTTTTTCCTATAATAGAAGAAGAAAAAACAGGAGGAAAAGAAAAATGAGCAAGAAAGGTATGAGTAAGACATTGACAGCATATTTTTCGGCAAGCGGCACAACAGCGAGAACAGCAAAGAATCTGGCACAGGCAGCGGGAGCGGATCTGTATGAGATCAGGCCTGCCGTGCCATATACCCAGGGGGACCTGAACTGGATGGATAAGAAATCCCGCAGTTCTGTGGAGATGAATGACCGTTCATTCCGTCCGGAGCTTGCAGACAAGGACGCAGATATCGCCGCATATGACAGGATCCTGCTTGGATTCCCCATCTGGTGGTATGTGGCTCCGACGATCATCAATACATTTCTCGAGAGCTATGACTTTACAGGCAAGGAGATCATTCTTTTTGCGACTTCCGGAGGCAGCGGATTCGGAAAGACCATTGAATCCCTGGTGCCAAGCTGCCCTGGCGCGCAGATCCGGGAGGGAAAACTGCTCAATGGGAATCCGTCCGTGGATGAGCTGAAAAAATGGGTGGATTCACTGTAAGAAGCGGGAATATAACAAAAACCCGCGGGTTAATACTTGCAAACTAATAGAAACTTCTCAAAAAACTACGCTCCTTTTATACTGTATCTGCAAGAAAAAGTTCTGCTGAAGAAACTACACAAGAAGCGGACCGTGGCCCCGCGGGCAGTGAGGCAGGCGATGTACAGTTTTTTCGACGAGTATGATTTCGCGGGCAAGACGATCATTCCGTTTAATGCCCACAATGGAAGCTGCTTCTCGAATACCATTGAAACAATCGCAGAGCTGGAACCGGATGCAGAGGTGATCGAGGATGGATTTACAGTCAATGAGAGGGACGTGCCGGACGCGGCGGGGTTATTGCGGACTGGCTGGAAGAAATCGGATATTAGGTGAATGGGCGGCGGCAGGACCGCCCCTCTGTCAGGATCACGGAGTCGGGAAATTCCCGGCTCCCTTTTAATATCAGTCTTCGAGATACTGCTGGATATGTTCGAGAACCCGCTCGATTTTTTTATCTTTCTGTGCTGCATCGGAGGATTCTTTCGCTTCCATCAGATCATCTTTAATGAAGTTCATAAGTAGTTTCAATTCTTTTTCGCTGATTCCCATTTCATCCATGATATACTCCTTTCTCCACCTGCCTGGTTATTAAGCTGCTGAAATTTTGCGGCTTAATAAAATTATTCCATATAGTGCGCTATATGTCAATTATCATCTTTAGGGTTCAGGATCGCATCTGTTTTTTCATTTAAAGCATCAAGGTAAAACTGCCTCATACTCGGATATCCGGCTTTGCGTGCCGCAGCCTCATATCTTGAATATTCATCCGGTTTGACTCGGAAACGTATTTCTTTCAGCTTTTCCAGATATTTCATGATCCGTTGTTTTGATTTTTCATCATATGGCATATTCTGTCACCTCTTACATGCAAGTATAATCACGTATTTTCTATTTCAGAGCACGTTGTGAACTGAATTTATTTTATCACAAAATGAATTAGTGCGCTATATGATATGTTGGACAGGACGAAAATTATTTGAACGAGATTATCAGGAAATGAAGCCTGGCAGCTGGACAGAAAAATAAAGAAATGTATAATAAGATCAGAGGCGGCAGAAATGCCCCTCTGTCAGGATCACGGAGCCGGGAAATTCCCGGCTCTTTTCAAATTTTGTGAAGCATGCTTCTGTGATCGCAAACGATTCAGGGTAAGGATTCTATAAAAAAGTTATTCAAAAAATGTATGATAAGTGATGAGAAACAGGTATTAGACTTAGTGGCGGGTCTGTCTTACAATATATATGGAGTAAAATGATGCTGGGGTCAAAAGGCCCCAACTACGATGCCTGTGGATTGTTCCGTGCTTAGACCTTTTGACCCTGGCATCGTAAAATGTGGAGAAGGGAATGGTGAATATGGAATACGCAAAACTTGGAAACACAGACGTTGAGGTATCGAAGCTCTGTGTAGGCTGCATGAGCTTTGGAAAACCCGGAACGCTGCATGACTGGACATTGGATGAAACAGGGACAGAGGAAATCGTAAAACATGCTCTTGACCTGGGAATTAATTTTTTTGATACTGCAAATGGATATTCAGAAGGAACCAGTGAAGAGTATCTTGGAAATGCACTCAGAAAAAATGTTTCAAGAGATAAAGTTGTTATTGCTTCCAAAGTCTATTTTAATCCCGGCAGGCTTTCTTCCGAAGCGATCCATCGGGAAATCGAAGGCAGTCTGAGGAGGCTTGGCACAGATTATCTGGATCTGTACATTATTCATCGTTTTGACTATGATACACCGATCGAAGAGACAATGGAGGCTCTGAATGACCTGGTGGTATCCGGGAAAGTACGGGCGATCGGAGCGTCAGCCATGTATGGATACCAGTTCTATAATATGCAGCTTGTCGCCCGGGATAACGGATGGACGCAGTTTGCAGCTATGGAGAATCATTACAATCTTCTTTATCGGGAGGACGAGCGTGAGCTGATTCCTATCTGCCGTCAGATGAATGTGTCTCTCATGCCATACAGCCCTCTTGCTGCCGGACATCTGACGCGGCCGGAATGGAATTCGGATTCTATCCGCAGCAAAACAGACCGGGCTGCCATGGGAAAATATGACCGGACTCAGGAGCAGGATATGGAAATCGTCCGCAGGGTTCATCGCCTGGCAGAAAGATACGGCGTAAAAATGCAGCAGATCGCATTGGCATGGGAATGGGCAAAAGGGGTGACAGCGCCGATCATCGGGGCTACGAAAGCTTCCCATTTTGATGACGCGGCAGGAGCGTTTTCGGTGAAATTAACAGCGGAAGATATCGCATTTCTGGAAGAGCCGTATGTGCCGCACAGGATCGTAGGCGCGGTGGACAGTAATCCGCCGGAGGGGACTAAGCTGCTGGATGTGAAGAAATAATTCAAGAAACAACCCTGCAAGCAAGATATGAACTTGAGTTTCCGCAAACTGCATTGAAAAGATAGATATGTCCTCTCCAAGTACCA
>ERZ1643247.1838-NODE-1838-length-18099-cov-4.823376_pt1 | contig 18099 bp, 20 predicted proteins | sample MGYA00579264_ERZ1643247 | MGnify/ENA primary metagenome ERZ1643247 (study PRJEB29033, sample SAMEA4952262) | chicken gut metagenome | biome: Broiler Chicken; feature: Gastrointestinal Tract; material: Caecum | place: Ireland | collected 2018 | study: Broiler... | reverse complement strand
ATGTCACTGGCACGGAAGAGGAATTGGGCAAGCCGATTCATAGTGATGAAAAAAATAAAAAAACAACTTATGTGACTCTGTATGGCATTACACAATCCAAAGAAATCGCAGCAAGACTCACAGAGGAAGCCTGTCAGATCTGGGATGAGATGGGAGAAAGCTGTCGTTTTCTGCATGCGCTGACAGCATATTTGCTGCAACGAACTTATTAAGAGACTGAGAAAGAAGATGGATTCTATGGGAATTGAATCACTTTTATACAATAAACCGCTATGGGCTGCTTTGATTTCTTGGGCAATCGCGCAGGGGTTTAAGACCATCCGCCCGATTGTTACAGAAAGACGATTTGATGCTACCCGATTGACAGGGACTGGCGGTATGCCAAGTTCACATTCTTCACTGGTGATGGCGATGACGGCAAGCATAGGAAAATACTATGGTTTGGACTCTGCATTGTTTGCGATATCCCTGATTTTTTCTTTTGTTGTGATGTATGATGCGGCGGGCATTCGGCGGGCAGCTGGAAAACAGGCGGAAATTCTGAATTATTTGATTGAACATCATAAGTTGCCAGAGTTTGACAAGGTAAAAGAATTGCTGGGACATACGCCGCTGGAAGTGTTTGTCGGCGCACTTTTGGGAATTGCAGTGGGTTATTTGTACTGAAAAGTTATGATAAAAGGAAAAGCAGGTGGTTTTTGTGAGCGGACGATTGGATAGCATCCGGTTTCCGGAAGATTTGAAAAAGCTGAATATACAGGAATTGGAGGCTTTATGCAAGGAACTCCGCAAGTTTTTGTTGCGTTCCGTTTCCAAAACGGGCGGACATCTGGCGTCAAATCTAGGTATCGTGGAATTGACAGTGGCTTTGGAATACTGTTTTCAATTACCGCAGGATAAGATTATATGGGATGTTGGGCATCAGGCGTATATCCATAAGATGCTGACCGGTCGCAGAGAAGCATTTGCAACGCTGCGTCAGTGGGGTGGATTGAGCGGGTTTCCAAAGCCGAAAGAAAGTCCGTATGATGCTTTTGCAGCGGGACATAGTTCTACATCCATATCTGCGGCCTTGGGCATGGCAGAAGCAAGAGATTTGATGGGGGCAAACAATCATGTCATTGCGGTGATTGGCGATGGTTCTATGACCGGAGGTTTGGCGTTTGAAGCTTTGAATAATGCAGGCAGGGAAAATACGGATTTGATTGTCATTCTCAATGACAATCAAATGTCTATTGATACCAATGTTGGTGCAATTAGTAAGCATTTGAATGCATTGCGTACAAGCAATCGTTATCAGGCATTGAAGGATAATGTCAAGCATTTTCGAGATGCGGTGCCAATGTTGGGCAGACCGGCATATTTGATGCTGGAAAAGGTCCGTGACAGTGCAAAACTGTTGTTGCTGGAAGGCGCAGTGTTTGAAAGTATGGGATTCAAATATATTGGTCCTGTGGATGGACACGATTTGCCAGAGCTGATTGAATTGTTCCAGAATGTACAACAAATGCATGGACCAATCTTGATTCATGTCAAAACCGAAAAGGGAAAAGGATATCCATATGCAGAAGAACGTCCATGGGATTATCATGGCGTCAATCCATTTGATCTGCGGACGGGAGAGCCATTGAAGAAAAGCAGAAAACCAAGCTGGTCAGCAGTTTTTGGTAAAAAAATCGTAGAAATAGCGAAACACAATCCAAAGGTAGTTGGGATTACGGCTGCTATGTGCAGCGGAACAGGATTTGAACGCTTCCGAAAAGAGTTTCCGCAGCGATTTTTTGATGTTGCGATTGCAGAACAACATGGAACAACGTTTGCGGCAGGAATGGCAAGCCAAGGGATGATTCCCGTTTTTGCGGTATATTCTTCTTTTTTACAGCGAGCATATGACCAAATCATTCATGATGTGTGTATGGAGAATTTGCATGTGGTATTTGCCATTGACCGTGCAGGGGTAGTCGGTGCGGATGGAGAGACGCATCAAGGGGTATTTGACCTCTCGTTTTTGCGCCATATTCCGAATATGACAGTTTTGTCACCAAAAAATGCATGGGAATTGGAAGAGATGCTGGATTATGCAGTCAATGTCTGCAAGGGACCGGTTGCGGTACGCTATCCCAGGGGAACTGCGTCAGAACAGTTTGAAATGCATCGTTTACCGCTGGAAACCGGAAAGGCAGAGTGGATTGCAAAAGGAGAAGAAATCGGCATCATTGCGGAAGGGCATATGCTGGATGCAGTTTACGAAGCGGCAGAACAGCTGCGTAGGGATGGAAAGAATCCTGCGGTGATAAACGCACGGTTTATTTGTCCGTTGGACGAGGAAATGCTGCAGGAAGCAGCGAAGCAATGTTCGATCATCTTTACTGTGGAGGATAATATTCGGGAAGGTGGATTCGGTTCTGGCGTATTGGAGTTTTACAGCGACCGAAATATACCGGTTCGAGTAAAGAATATTGCATTTCCCGGTATATTTATCCCGCAGGGCACACAAGCACAGTTGTTCGCAAAATACGGTTTGGATGCAGCAGGGATTTACCGAACCATCAAAGAGAGTATGGGAGAAGGATAACATGGCTGAAAAAATGGAAAAAGAACGTTTGGACGTACTTCTGGTACAGCGCGGGTTGGCGCAAGGCAGAGAACAGGCAAAGGCATATATTATGGCGGGCAATGTGTATGTGGATGGTATGAAAGAAGAGAAAGCAGGGACAAAGGTTTCAACGGCAGCAGAGATTGAAGTGCGTGAGACGGCAATGAAATATGTCAGCCGTGGCGGATATAAGCTGGAGAAGGCAATGGAAGTGTTCCCGATTGACCTGAAAGGAAAGGTTTGCTTGGACATCGGAGCCTCTACCGGTGGATTTACAGATTGTATGCTGCAAAATGGTGCATCAAAAGTATATGCTATTGATGTAGGGTATGGTCAATTTGCATGGAAGCTGCGGAATGATCCCAGAGTTGTCTGTTTGGAGAAAACGAATGTGCGTTATGTCACAGTAGAACAAGTGCCAGATGCGGCAGATTTTGCCTCCATTGATGTTTCCTTTATTTCTTTGACGAAAGTTTTGCCAGCGGTATTAGGCGTGATGAAAGCAGATGGTCAACTGGTTTGCCTGATTAAGCCGCAATTTGAAGCGGGCAGAGAAAAAGTAGGGAAACACGGCGTGGTAAAAGATATTGCCGTACATCAAGAGGTGATCGAGATGATTACGGATTATACCATGGCAAATGGTTTAGGAATTTTGGGATTGGATTATTCCCCTATTAAGGGACCGAAAGGAAATATTGAATATTTGATATTCCTTTCTAAATCACAATCCGGATGGACAAAAGAAGAAGTTCATACAAAGATGAAAGAAGTGACAGCAAAATCACATGAAGAACTTTGAAACTTCGTGGGGGCGAAAGTATGAAAAAAATCGGAATTTTGCCAAATGTGGAAAAAGATAAAGATTTGGCAGTAACAAAAAGATTGATACAGTATATACGGGAACGTGGCTGTACGCCGCAGCTGATAGAAAAAGTAGCAGAAAAAGCGGGATATCCGGAGTATGCGCAGAATGAGGAAATGTTATATCGCTGCTCGGATTTTTTGATTTCTTTGGGCGGAGACGGCACACTGCTGGGTGTTAGTAGAAAATCTGCACCTTATGCGACACCAATCTTGGGTATCAATTTGGGTACGCTGGGATTTTTAACAGCAGAGGAAAAAAATCGTGCAGAATACGCCATTGATAAAGTACTGGCAGGCAGTTATAAACTGGAGAAGCGCATGATGCTTTCTGCAAGTGTGATGACCAAAGAAAAGCGAATCAATGGGATGTTGGCGTTGAATGATATCTGCATTACCCGTGGATTGTTGTATAAGATACTGGAGTTTAATATTTTTGTAAACGAGGAATATGTGGATACGTTACGTGCAGACGGCGTTATTATTTGTACGCCGACCGGTTCTACGGCGTATAATTTATCTGCCGGCGGTCCGGTATTGAAAGCAGATGCACAAATTATTGCGATTACGCCAATTTCAGCCCATACACTGACTAGCCGATCCATTGTGGTTTCTGCAGAGGATGTGGTTACAGTGGAAGTCAATCCCCGAGAGGAAACGGATTTTACTGTCAGTGCCGATGGACAGGATGCATGGACGTTGCAGGGAAAAAACGTTGTGCAGGTAAAAAAAGCGGAAGAATATGCATCCATTATCAAAATCAATCCTCAAAGTTTTTATGATGTGCTGCGTCATAAATTGAGCAGATAAGAAGAATAGGAAAGGTTGTGACGAGAATGAAAATTGCCAGACACGCGAAAATATTGGAATTGATTGAAAAGTACGATATTGAGACCCAGGATGAGTTGGCTCAGAAATTGTGCGAAGAAGGATTTATGGTAACGCAAGCGACGGTTTCCAGAGATATTCGCGAGATGAAACTGACAAAAATCGCCACAGAACGCGGCAAACAAAAGTATTCTGTGATTACGGGAAACGATACGGAAATTACGGAGCGTTTGACTAGAGTATTCAAAGAAGCAGTTGTCAAAATGGATTATGCACAGAATATCATTGTGATTAAAACATTGGAAGGAATGGGAATGGCTGTTGCTGTTGCGCTGGATAATATGCAAAACAGCGAAATTTTAGGAACCATTGCCGGAGACGATACCGTGTTTTGTGTGGTTCGTACGCATAATCAGGCTGCGGTAATTATCGAAAAATTATATCGTATCATACATAGCGCATAAGAAACGGAGGGATTGCCGTGCTGGAACATCTGCATATTAAAAATGTGGCGTTGATTGCAGAATGTGAACTGCAATTTGGACCGGGACTGAATATTTTAACAGGCGAAACCGGTGCCGGGAAATCCATGGTGATTGATTCCCTGCATTTTGCATTGGGCGGTCGGGTGAGTCGTGATTTTTTGCGGAAAGAGGCGCAGTCTGCAGTGGTGGAAGCGTTGTTTTTTTCAGATCATGCCAAGGTAAGGGCATTTTTGGAAGAACATGGCATTACCATGGAAACGGACGGATCACTGCTGATTACACGAAGTATGCAGGCGTCTGGGAAAACGGTTGCCCGCGTCAATGGCAGTACGGTTACAACTGGCATGCTGAAAGAACTGGCGGCGGAATTACTGGATATTTATGGGCAGCATGAGCATCAATCCTTATTGAATCCATCCCGGCATATTTTATTGTTGGATCGATTTTGTGCAGAGCCACTGTTGGAGAAGCTAAAGCATTATCGTTTGCTGTATGCCAAAGAAAAAGAGTTAAAAAAACAGTTGGAAGCTTTATGTGGAGAAGAAAGCAGCCGTGCGCGGCGACTGGATATGCTGCAATTTCAAAAAGAAGAAATTGAGGCGGCAGATTGGAAAGCAGGAGAAGAAGCGGTTTTGTTGGAACAAAAGAAACGTTTGAGCAGTGTAGATAAATTGATGCGCCTATCTATGGAAGGCATTGGGCTGCTGTATGATGGGAAAGAGAGCTTGCCCTCTGCATGTGATCAAATCGGAGAAGCCCTGCATGACCTGCGAGAGGCTTCTGAATGGGATGCATCTCTGGCGCCGCTGCTGGAACGGCTGGAGGATGCCTATGCGCAATTGGAAGATGGAGCAAGGGAATGGAAGCGATATGCACAGACTTTGGAAGTGGAACCAGATGCATTAGAACAGACGGAGGAACGACTGCAAGTGTTGTATCGTCTGAAACGGAAATATGGTGGAAGTGAAGCTGCAGTATTTGAATTTTACCAAAAAACGGTAGAAGAGATGGAGCTTTTATTAAATAGCGAAGAAAAAGCTGCAGAATTGGAAGCAGAAATCAAGCAAATCCAGACGGAAATGGAATCCATTGCGCAAGAACTCTCTGCGATACGCAGAAAAACAGCAGATCAAGTACAAGAGCAAGTAGAACAAGCGCTCCATGACATGGAAATGGTTCAGGCAAAATTTGTGATTGGAATTGAACCAAGAGAGCAGCTTGCGGCAGACGGCAAAGACCGCGTAGAGTTTTTGATTTCAGCCAATGCAGGAGAAGATTTGAAACCATTGGCAAAAATTGCGTCCGGTGGAGAGATGTCTCGGATTATGCTGGCATTAAAAACGGTATTGGTAGATGCAGATGAAATTGAGACATTTATTTTTGATGAAATTGATACTGGTGTCAGCGGAAGAACAGCGAGAAAAGTGGGAGAAAAAATGAGTTTACTGGGGAAAAAAAGACAGATCCTCTGTATCACGCATTTACCGCAAATTGCAGCTATGGCAGACAGTCATTTTCTGATTCAAAAACAGGTGATACAGGATCGTACTGTAACAAGTGTACAGCAACTGGATGAAGAAGCTGCCTGCAAAGAAGTTGCGCGCTTAATGGGGGGAGCGGAAATTACGGAAACAACATTGGCGGCGGCAAAAGAATTGCGTGCTGGAAAAGCATAATAAATGGAAAGTTTATAAATTTTTCTGTTTCTGAATGGATAGTTTATTTTTGAAACTGATATACAAGATAGAAAGAAAGGTATCCGTTTCCAAATATTTCAGAAGAGCAAAATCTGTCGGATTTGTTTGATCGGGTGCAGAAAGGAACGGATGAGAAATATGATTATTTTGATTACGGGTGCCTCTCATACAGGAAAGACTTGGTTGGCGCAAAGACTTCTTGAAAAATATAAGTATCCATATCTGTCGATAGATCTTTTGAAAATGGGATTGATTCGGAGTGGGAATACCAATCTCACACCGGAAGACGATGCAGAGCTGGAACCATATTTATGGTCCATCGTTCGGAAAATGATTCAGACTGCTATGGAAAATCACCAAAATTTAATTGTGGAAGGTGGATACATTCCATTTGATTGGAAAAAGGATTTTGCTGATGAATTTTGGCGGGAAATGCATGCCTATTGCCTAGTAATGAGCAAACATTATATTAGGCACCATTTTTCTGATATCAAACAATATGCGAATATTATAGAACAGCGCGGAGATGATTCCTGGTGCACCATGGACTTTGTAATGGCGGAAAATGCACGTTATCTGAAACAGTATCATACATGTGACTGGCATCACATCTTGATAGATGATTGTTATTGTGTAGAAGTGGAGTTGTAAAACAGAGTTGTATTACAATGGATGGATTCTAAAATTGTATGGGGATTGTACACAAAATAAAACTAGAGTTTATTTCGGGAAACTTTGGTTTTGTTCGTATTAGGCAGAACATGATGACAGAATGGATTTCAATTATAGATTGTTTGGCGGAATACGATAAAATATTCTTGACAATGTGAATAACAGTTGCTACAATAGGAACGTTCATCGGAGGGTGCGTAATACTTGAGAGATTACAGCTGGATAAGATGGCAGGTGAGAGTCCTGCTTCTTATCCGGCTTTTTTTTGAGAGAGGAGAGCTTTATTTGGAACAGACGTATTCTTTGACAGAAGGAAATATTGGCAGTACATTGCTGCGCTTTGCCATTCCGTTTTTATTGGCAAGTTTTTTACAGGCGTTATATGGTGCTGCGGATTTATATGTGGTCGGTAAATTTGATACGGCGGCAGGAGTTTCAGCAGTTGCCATTGGCAGTCAGGTAATGCAGACCATTACCGGCATCGTGTTAGGGATTTCTACTGGTGGCACTGTTTTATTGGGAAGATGTGTTGGAGAGCGTAATTGGAAAGCGGCGGCATATGCGATTGGTACCATTGGAATTGTATTTTTGATATTGGCAATGGTAGTAACACCCGTGATGCTACTGTTAACGGAAAATATTTTGCTGGCAATGGAAACGCCGCAGGAGGCGTTTGCCAGCGCGAAAAGCTATCTTATGATCTGTTCGGCAGGGATACCGTTTATTGTAGGATATAATGCCGTCAGCGGTATTTTTCGTGGATTGGGAGATTCCAAAACACCGCTGTATTTTATTTTTCTGGCATGTGTATTGAATGTAGGAATGGATTTTCTATTGGTTGGTGCATTTCACATGGGGGCAGCAGGAGCCGCCATTGCTACGATTTTTGCACAAGCAGTGAGCTTTTTTACTGCATTGTTATATATGTGGAGGAAAGGATTTTCTTTCCCGTTTCATCGTGAATATTTTCGATTAAATCTATCGTCTGCACTACGGATTTGGAAAGTGGGGCTGCCATTAGCATTACAGGATGCATTGGTGAATGTTTCGTTTTTGATTATTACAACCATTGTCAATACCTTAGGATTGATTCCGTCAGCAGCAGTAGGCGTTGTGGAAAAGATTATTGTGTTTGCGATGTTGCCGCCTACAGCATTTGCATCCGCAGTTGCTGCAATGACGGCGCAGAATCTAGGCGCAGGAAAAATGGAACGTGCGAAAAAAACGCTTTGGTTTGGCATTGGGTATGCATTGATCATTGGTGTAGCATTCTGCATATGTGCGCAAGTGATACCAGAACGGATTACAGCAATTTTTTCTAAGGACACGGCAGTTGTGATTGCTGCGGCTGAGTACTTACGTTCGTATGCGTTTGACTGCGTATTGGTTGCTTTTGTATTTTGTATGAATTCATACTTCAGTGGATATGGAAAATCTGTCATTGCGTTTGTTCATAGTATGATTGCGACATTTTGCGTCAGAATTCCAGCTACCTACCTATTTAGCGGATATGCTACAGATTCTCTCTATGTGATGGGGTTAGCTTCTCCTTTGGCGACGTTATTGTCATTGATGATTTGTCTTGTCTTTTTGCATATGCTGCATCGAAAAGAGACGTTGATGACAAAATGGTAAGAGAATCCATATAAGAATGAAATATGAGATAAAAAAAGACCTTCTTTCAGCAGGGATTGCCTGTGAGAGAAGGTTTTTTTTAATCGTTTTTGTATTCTTTACTGGTTTGGGCAACACGGAGTGTAGGAGAACTTTCTACGGATGATTTTCTTTTTTCATCACGATCTAACAGCCACTGCATATACATCAATAATTCTTCTCGGCTGCTTTTACTTAACTGTTTATAATAATGTTGAAATTGATTAAATTCAAGGGAGTCATCTACGGTTGTTAAATAAGGATAGCGTAAATCATTAACGCCAAGTAAATAATCCAGAGATACATCAAAAATTGAGGCAATTTTTTTTAAATCCGCAATGGCGGGCTGATTTCGCCCGGATTCATAATTGGCGATGGCGGTATATCCATAGTTCAACATTTCGCCTAGTTTTACCTGGGTTAGTTTTTTTTCTTTGCGGAGCATTTTTAGTCTGTCTTTGAACTCCTGCATTTGATTCACCTCATTTCAAAAAATAGAATGCAGAAAAAAAGTTTTGTATATTTTCTTATTATATTGGTAATTTTTTTTTGAGAAAAGGTACTGACACGATGAACAAGAAAAAAATTCTAAAACATCACCTTTTGTGAAAGGTTTTTTAATAGTTTTTCCCAAAAAGGGATTGACAAAACAGAAAAAAAGTGGTAAATTCAAATCACATTAAACCTATTAAAATAGTATGATATATAATAGAGAATAACATACCATAAAGGAGGACAAGAATATGGCAACAAAAATTTATATGGATCATGCGGCAACCACGCCGGTTAGAAAAGAAGTTTTGGAGGAGATATTACCATTTTTTACAGAATACTATGGGAATGCATCGGGAATTTACAGTATCGCGCAGGAGAGTAAAAAAGCAATGGAGAAAGCACGGGCGCAAGTGGCAGCGGGGATCCATGCGAAACCGGAAGAGATTTACTTTACCGCAGGTGGTTCAGAAAGTGATAATATGGCGCTGCGCGGAGTAGCAGAAGCCATGCGGCAAAAGGGAAATCATATTATTACAACCAAAATTGAGCATCATGCGATACTGCACACATGTGAATATCTGGAAAAACATGGATTTTCCATCACTTATCTTGATGTGGATGCAGATGGGAAAGTTTGTCTAAAAGATTTGGAGGCGGCAATTCGTCCTGAAACCATCCTGATTTCTATTATGTTTGCCAATAATGAAATCGGTACGGTGGAACCCATTGCACAAATTGGGAAACTAGCGAGAGAAAACGGTGTTGTCTTCCATACAGATGCAGTGCAGGCTATGGGACATGTGCCGATTGATGTAGAAGAAATGCAGATTGATCTACTGTCTATCAGTGGACATAAGTTGGGGGCGCCAAAAGGAATTGGTGCACTGTATATCCGTAAAGGAGTCAAAGTGGAGCCTTTGATTTTCGGTGGTGCACAGGAAAAAAAGATGCGTGCTGGCACAGAAAATATTCCAGGCATAGTTGGACTGGGAAAAGCAGTAGAGCTGGCTGTGCAAGAGTTGCCAGAAACAAAAAAACGTCTGGAGGCAATGCGTGATCGTTTGATTCACGGTATTTTGGACACGATTCCTTATAGTAAACTGAATGGTCATCCTGTGGATCGGCTGCCGGGAAATTGCAATATTTCCTTTGAATTTATTGAAGGAGAATCGATGTTGCTGCTTTTGGACGCACTTGGCATTGCTGCTTCCAGTGGTTCTGCCTGCACATCTGGTTCGTTAGATCCGTCGCATGTATTGCTGGCAATTGGGCTGCCCCATGAAAAGGCGCATGGTTCTTTGCGATTGACTTTAGATATGGATAACACGGAGGAAGAGATTGATTTTGTACTGGAGAAATTACCTGTGATTATACAGCGGTTACGAGATATGTCCCCGCTATATGAAGCAATCCAAAAACAGAACTCATAATTTAATGGAAATAACAGAAAACGAATGAAAAAATTCAGGAGGAATGCGATATGGAATACAGTCAGAAAGTAATGGATCATTTTATGAACCCAAGAAATGTTGGTGAAATTGACAATCCCAGTGGTGTTGGAACAGTGGGAAATGCCAAATGCGGCGATATCATGAAGGTATATTTACAGATCGAAAACGGTATTATTCAGGATGCAAAATTCAAGACATTTGGCTGTGGTGCAGCGATTGCTACAAGTTCTATGGCGACAGAATTGGTCAAGGGGAAAACGGTGCAGCAGGCATTGGAGGTGACCAATCGAGCAGTGATGGAAGCATTGGATGGATTGCCGCCAGTGAAGGTGCATTGTTCCTGTCTGGCAGAAGAAGCGCTGCATGCAGCATTGTGGGATTATGCGGAGAAAAACCATATTGTTATCGAAGGTTTGAAAAAACCGGTGCAGGATATCGAAGAATTGCATCATCTGGAAGATTGAGAAAACGGCAGAAAAAAACGGTGCCCGGTTCGGGCACTGTTTTTTCTATCTCCTTTTCGGTTCCGTGTTGCTCTATTACTGAATTTTGATGCAGAAAATTTTATTAGGAAATAGAAAAAGGTTCCATCGGAAGTTCGAAAGCCAATTTCTCTCGGATTTTCGCTCACGGTTTTATCATGTTTGGTTGTTCCTTTTTAATTGCAGGGATAAAAAGTACAGCCCTTTTCTGCATGAAAATCATCGTGCTTAGTTGCTGTGTTTCGTTGTGGAAGCTGGCAGATATCTGCACGGAAAAGAGAGATTTATTGTTTCCATTTTTTATAATAATAAACAGTTTGAATTAACCATAGGATACTACATGTGACTGTAATGATACCGGTGAGAAAATAGGATTTCGATGTAATGTGAAGCAGTATGATCACGAGAATCATCAGTGGCAGCAGCCAGAGTGTGCGGATGAATTTTCTTCTATCACTCAGCTTCCAAAAACAAAATACAAAGCCGCTGTCTTTTTTCTCGCCATTGTCCAATATTTTTTCCAGCAATAGGGAAATAATGATTGCAAGGACAAAAGGTATCCATATCCGTAGATCATGCATAATATCCCTCCAAATTCTAATTTACTGTTCAATACAATCTTCCGCTTTGCAGCGGACAGCCTTTTTTATCTCCTGTGCGATGGCTGAACTGATCATTAGCAGGAGAATTACAATACCGGCGCGGATGACCAAATCCACGGTTGATAGACCGTGCCACAGCGGTACATATCCAGTACATATATCTCATGCAAGCTTTTGGAGTATTTTCTGCGCGTCCACTGAGACACAGCACGCATAATCGGTGGGCAGTTTTTCGCTTGGGTAGGTCATAGATAGTCATCAAAATAGACGCAGACATAAGAGATATCTCCAGCGGAGCCAGATAGCAGTGGTTATAGTAGCCGAATGGTAGGATTCAAGTCAGAAACTTCTGACCGGGTTGGCGGAGTGATCCGCAGAGATGTACTTGTCAAGGGAAGCATTCGTGTCCCGTCGTTTTTCTTGTAGCTTTGTTCTCCCGTGTAGCTGATATTCTGCAGGCACAGTAAGGAGCACGCAATCAGACGCTCTTGGAATGTTGTGACGGGGATGTTTTTCATATGGGAATCCACTGCATCAGCTTGGGTATATATCATGGAAACGGTTTGATCCGGCGTCTGTCCCTGTCCTGTTCCCATTCCGACCCAAAGGTCATAAATCCAGCCGATGGGGGCGCATATCATCAGCTGCACACGAAAGACGATCCCGCATGCAATTTTCAAGATAGAAAGAGGGGAGTATATGTTATGTTCCACTCGTCTCTTTACTCTAAAATTATGGGAGTATTGACCGAATCCATCGCAAGAAATGCCCGGATCAATAGGAGTGTTTATTTGTATGCATTACTGCTGGCATCGGCGTATTCCACGAATAAAATGTAGTCTCTTGCCGAGGCTTTTGAACAAATGATTTTCATATCGGTTGTATCAAAAATAATAGGCGCCTTTTCTGTTCCATTCACTGAAGAAGTAATTTCAGCATAATTCGTTTGCATACCATGGAATCCAATAGGGTCATACCATACGGCATCTATCAGAATGCCAGATAGAATGATTTCATCTGAATTTCTCTCCATTCCCCGGAACCCAAGGGATATGTTCTCTTGTCAACTTGGCTCAAATACAGCAATTCCAGATTTATTACCGCTGTAAATACTGATTAACAAGTAATTCTCTAATTCCTGTTCCTGGGAGATCTTCCGCTCTGTTCCGGCTGATGTACCGTTTGCCATTTTTATCTGGCTCTCAACGGTGCTGCCATCAGGTTGCGTGTAAGATCGGTATGTACCAACCCCAAAAGTAGCCAATATGACAACAAAAAGAATAAAAAGGTATTTTTTTCGTTGGAGTATTCCGTTTTCAACTTCCAATTTTCCATGCGGGTCACTCTTCATCAAGGAGAGCTACCGAAGGAGATCTCCCGCTAGATGGAACCCTTGCTGTATATTTACTCCTGCACTATCAATCGCACCAGCAATGATGACTGCCGCGATGATGATCGCTGCCGCAATGATAATCCGACCTATCAAGTTTTGGTATTCTTTCATACTGATCCCTCCAGTCGATGGATTGCGTTGTTATTTTAAGAAAATGATATCAAGAAGCGTTGCAGCCGTCAACACCTTTCAGGTCTGTCGAAACAATAAAAGGTATCTGGTTTCGTTCCCTTCCATATGCTGTGTCATTCAATATATTTGTATCCTTTGAATATTGATTCGACATTTCCTTCAGCAGCACTGAACTCGAAAAAGAGCTTTTTCTATATCCAAAATCAAACGGAAGAAAAAGAGAAGAAGGAAGTCCAACCATGTAAAAGGCACGCTGTTTTTTGTTTGCAGTTTGAAGAATGTCAAAAGGAAATAGAGCTTTTCCATTTGTTTTGTGGAAAACGGAAAAAAAGATAGAATCGAAAAGGAAGGCTTGTTTCAAATTCTGATGTGCCGTATAATAAAGGACAGAGTTCGGGAACCCAAAATGTGTCGATGTCCGAAAAGTCGGACGTCGAATTTTTTTGAACCTGTAATCGACAAATTACAACGTTTTTCGCAGGAGAAGAGCGGATTGCGGCAAGGAGGAGCTTTCATTGGACTTCGGAAGTATTCCGTTTATTGTATGGTTTTTACCGGCTTTTTTGCTGATCTATTATGTCATTCCATCAGATCGCAGCAGAAAAGTCGTTTTGATTCTAGGCAGTATTGGTTTTTATGCGGTGTCATATACGGTATGGATACCTCATTTGCTGGCTTTGACCTGTTTGACTCTTTTAGCGTATCAAGGAGTGCAGCGTTTTGGAAAACCAGTGCTGGCTGCAGCGGTATTGCTGTTTGTTGGAATTTTGGTATGGAACAAAACTTCGGGTCAATTGATGCCCGGAATTAGTTTTTTGGTTTTCACGATATTGGCCTTGTTATTTGACTGTAATCGAAAACAAATGACGCAGACAGGCGTATTGCAAATTTTGTCATACCTGTTGTTTTTTCCGAAAATGCTTTCTGGTCCCATTGCACGGTTAGAAGATATGGAGTCCAAACGAGTGCTGTTGATGGGAGAACGAAACAGACGCATCCGTGTAGGTATGGAATATGGACTGGTTTGCTTTATCATCGGTCTTGGATACAAAGTGTTATTAGCAAACAGTTTATCCGGATTATGGTATGACATCCAAACCATTGGATTTGACAGTATTTCCACTCCTTTGGCGTGGATGGGTATTTTGGGCTACAGTATGCAGTTATATTTTGATTTTCAGGGGTATTCCCTCATGGCAATCGGGATTGCAAAAATGCTTGGTTATCGCCTGCCCAATAACTTTAACAGTCCTTATTTGTCCAAATCCATATCGGAATTCTATCGTAGATGGCATATGACGTTAGGCAGTTGGTTTCGGGATTATATTTATATTCCGCTGGGCGGTAGCCGCAAAGGTCGTATGCGGACGGTAATCAATCTGGGGATTGTTTGGATATTGACGGGATTATGGCATGGATTTGGATGGAATTTTTTGCTGTGGGGATGCTTTTTATTTTTCTGGATTTCGGTAGAAAAGCTGTGGCTGCGCTCGATTTTAGAGCAGCATCCGGTTTTGGGACATATTTATGTTTGTTTCCTCATACCCTTATCTTGGGTATTTTTTGCACTGCCGGAACTGCAAGATATCAAATGGTGTTTCTTACGGCTGTTCGCACCTTTGGTGCCTCAGGATGGCGTCAATGTATTGGCAGTAGATTATCTGAAATACGGCAGTATGTATGGTCCATTTTTACTGGCTGGTGTATGCTGTATTTTCCCGTTTGTGGAAAGATGGCTGAAACGGCATTATCGCAAGTGGTATGGTACCGTACTGCTGTTAGTGATTTTTTGGTTTTCGATATACCAATTATCCAACGGATTGAATAATCCGTTTTTATACTTTCGTTTTTGAGGTGATGCACCATGAAAAAAATCAAATATCCTTTGCTTGTTCTAGTGGTAGTTACGCTTGTTTTCGTAGAAGGATTTGGGCAGTACCTTCGTATCACAGAACAAGTTAAGATGTCAGACAGAGAAGTACATCCGGGAACGGCGTATACTTGTTTATGGATTCGTGAAACATGGAATGGTAAAAATGCCGCAGTACCAAGCTGGAATGTATGGGTGAATCAAGCGGAGGCGGAAGAAACGGAGTGGCCGCTGCGGGAATTTGAGACGGTAGACCGTGCTTACTTTGACGATGCGTTGTTTATTGGAGATTCTCGCATGGTTGGTATGTCGGAATATTCCGGATTAGATCAGGCAACCTATTACGTAGAGGTTGGATTGACGATTTATTCTTTGTTTGATAAGCCAATTGCCTTGTTATCGGACGGTAGTATGGGGACGCTGGAACAAGCGTTGACGGAACAGCAATTTGGAAAAATATACTTGATGGTTGGAATCAACGAACTGGGAACGGGCACCAGAGAACGGTTTTTGGAGACATATGCAGCGGCTGTGGAGCGAATCAAGGCATTGCAGCCCAATGCGATTTTGTTTTTACAAGGGATTTTATATGTAACGGAAGAACGTTCCGCAACAGATGACTATATCAATAATCCTAATATTCAGCTACGCAATCAGGATATTTCCACACTTGCGGATCAGCGGCGTATCTTTTACATTGACGTGAATGAAATTTATTCAGATGGTAATGGAAACTTATCCAAAGAGTATACCTTTGACAATGCACATTTGAAAGCGTCGTGTTATGAGAAATGGGTATCATTTTTGATGGAACATGGTATTGTTGTGGATGGATAAATATCTGAAACAGGAGGAAGCAGGATGATCTACTTCCTCCTTTTCATTTGCACATGCGATATGACGAGCGAAAAATAGAGAAGGAAGGTAAAATGGAAACAGGATGATTTCATCAATTATGCAGCGCTTTCCGCTTTCATCCGGAAAATATAATTTAGAAAGAGTCAAAAAAACCGTGGTTGAAAGATTGGATTATACGTATCATACGTCATATTTAGCATGCCCCACAAGAAATCCGATGCTGCCAACCAAAAAGTCTTGAAACTGGGAAAGACTAGGAACTGCGTGAGCTTGTGGTGGAACAAAGATATGAACATAAGAAAGCAACAACAAGGAAAAAAGTCCGATTCCGCCTACAATCCAGATCTGTTGACGAATGCGGCATGCCTGATAGGGAGAAATGCTACTGGAGGTACCGGTAGGTTCTACGGGAGTATCTGTGTTTTTTTGTCGAGAGGATAGGTCTGTTTTTGCAGAGGCATCAGAAAGTGGTACCATATCAGGGGCATTTTTGTCTGTTTTCACATGGTTGCCAAAACCAGCGCTGATGAAGTATCCGAAAATGGTAGCTGCAGAGCTGCGGATCATAGTATCCATAGAACTGTCAACGACACGAGAGGTATCATAAAAAAAGAAGTGATACGCAGACTGCGAAAGTAAGAGAATGAGAAAAACAACCAAACATAAATCCGTTAGACGCATGTATTGCATGGATTGACAAAATTTTTTCCATAAACTAGGCTGTTTCACGACGTGTTCCTCCTTGCAGGATGTTTTGCTGTTATCATATGAAGATAATCCGCAGGATGTGCGGCATACAGTAGCTTGTCACAAAAAAGGATCAATGTCATAGGATAGAGTATCACAATCAAAAAAATAGGAGAGTGGAAATCATGGAAACAGAAAAGGATTTGATAATGGAAGAAAATGAAACTTGTCCGACTGTTGGATATCAAACAGCATCAATTTGTGTGCCTGTGACGGTGACACCGTTTGCCAAAGCAGGAGTAACTACAACAAAATGCTGCGGGGAACCAATTGTCACCTCTGGGAAAAACGTATGTGGCGGAATGAAAAACGGTTCTTGTGCGTTTACCATTTCTCAGAATATTTGTGTTGCTGTGCCAGTAGAATTTGGTGCAGTTGCAACTGTGGGAGATACTTTTGTTGACTGCGGAGGTGCAACAGCAGAAGATGTATGTACAGATTGTAAGATTGTAACTGCTCCGGATGAATCTGTGATTGCAGAAGAAGAATAACATCGTTTTTTCACGAAAACCGGCATTTCATATTTGGAAAGCCGGTTTTTTCCTTTTCTATTGAGAAGAGTCGAATAGAGAAAGGGATATATATTTAAATCAAAGAGGATGTGACAAAGATTTCCTTGTCTTGCATCTGAAACGGATATCGTTTGAGAAAAGACAAGATGCTGATTAGAAACGCTGTTTTTTGCGAAACAAGCATACAAAACAAATGAATAGAACATGAGAAGGAGAGAAAATCTATGAAATTTAGGAAAAAGTTCAGCACAAATTTTTAGAGAAAATGGGAACTGCTTATGATATGATGAAAACAGTATCAACAGAATGTTTCAGCAGATTCTTACTGGAAGGAGGGACGATATGAGGTTTGGAGAGAATATCCTGATTGTTTGTACTTATACAGAATTGGCACAGATGTACCAGAGGGTGTTAAAGGAATACAATATGAATATTGATGTAGAAGTGATGGACAATCGATATGGTAAGGATATGCAAAAAATATTTGACTATATGACACAGTTTCGTAGCAAAGGGAAGGATTTGATTATTACACGAGGATTTTTGGCGAGACAGCTGCGGCAGCATACAGATTTCAAAGTAATTGAAATTCATATCAGTGCTGTGGATGTACTGTCTGCATTGTATCCTTTGGCAGGCAAAGATTACTGTGTTGGTGTAGTGGAAAGCGAGCCTTATTTGAAAGTAGTCCAAAAAGTGGCTCAAATTTTGGGTTTGCGCACAAAGTGGTATCCAGTAGAAGAAGTGGAAGATTTTGAAGATGGA
>ERZ1643247.1833-NODE-1833-length-18110-cov-33.194351_pt1 | contig 18110 bp, 17 predicted proteins | sample MGYA00579264_ERZ1643247 | MGnify/ENA primary metagenome ERZ1643247 (study PRJEB29033, sample SAMEA4952262) | chicken gut metagenome | biome: Broiler Chicken; feature: Gastrointestinal Tract; material: Caecum | place: Ireland | collected 2018 | study: Broiler... | reverse complement strand
CGCCAATGAACAGCGGCGCATGATTTATGCGGGGCGGAGGATTTGACGTTTACGTTAAAGGAGTTTTATAGCTTTTATACATCAGACGGTTGTGCTAAAATAAGCATAGATATATCAGGCTCTCCTGCCGTTATAAAGGGGTTATAGGAGAGAATATATGGAGAAAAAGAATGACAATTTTATAATGCTTCCCACCGTTGATATCTGTTTTAAGAACCTCATGGAGAATCCGGAAGTCAGAAGAGGATTTATTGCCGCATTGTTAAAGGTTCAGCCGGAAGAAATAGAGGAGTCGACGCTGCTTCCGACGACATTACAGAGAGATTATGGAGATGATAAGCTGGGTATACTGGATATACTGGTACAGCTTGAGGATGGAACACAGATTGATATGGAGATGCAGGTCGCATATTATGAGTACTGGGATGCCAGAGTACTTTTTTATCTGAGCAAAGTATTTACAGGACAGCTCAAAAAAGGAGATCCCTATGACCGGTTAAAGAAATGTATCCATGTCAGTATTCTGGATTTTATCCAGTTTGACGGAGATGAGAGCTGCTATCGTACAATTCACTTCAGGGATGATCACACAGGAAACAAGTATTCTGATCTTATGGAGATTCAGGTGCTTGAACTTAAAAAGCTTCCCGGAAAAGTAAAAGGAGAAGAGGACATTATATCCTGGATGCGTTTCCTCGGCGGGAAGACCAGAGAGGAGTTCGAGGACATGGCAGATCTGAATAAATATATTGGAATTGCATATGAAGAATTGCAGAAGCTGAGTGCGGATGAGCTGAAAAGACTGGATTATGAAAGCAGGGAAAAAGCGATTCGCGATCATAAGAGCTTTATGAGAGGAGCGATTAAACAAGGCCTTAAGCAGGGATTAGAGCAAGGCCTTAAAGAGGGACAGGCCATCGGTGAGCGCAGTAAACTCCGTGAGATCACGAAAAAGAAGATGAATAGGGGAATGACAGCAGAAGAGATTGCGGATGATCTTGAAGAAGATGTTGAGACGATCCGCAGTCTTTATGAAGAGATTTTAAAAGAAAAGACAGACGATCCGCAATGATCAGATTGCAGAAATCAGATCTTAATAAAGAGGGCAGCCGGTTTTATTTACCGACTGCCTGTTTTAATGCCTGTGCGAGCTGATCCGGACATGAAGTTGATTTGAATCCGCATTTGATTCCGTCGATGCGGGAGATCGCTTCATTGACGTCCATTCCGTCTATCAGGCGTGAGATTCCCTGCAGGTTGCCGTGACAGCCGCCTTTAAAAGAAACATTTCTCACTTTGTTGTCTATAATGTCAAAATGAATCTGCTGGGAGCAGACTCCTTTCGGCTGATAATCCATTGTTTCATACCTCCTGTCTTCGGGGCACTTGCTGAAAATATCCGTGCTCGATATTTTACGGGAGTACTCCGTAGTATATTAATGTTTTTTCTTATGTGCAGAGGACATTATAGCAAATGAAAGCATAAAATTCAATAAAACAGACGTAACAGTTCAGTGGGGCATCTGTCTGAACTGTTACACGTTAAAATTTTTGTACGTCAGTTTTCGGACGGATATGACCGGATATGACACCGGGGATCCGGGAGAAGAACAAGGTGAACGATGAAGAAAAAAGCGGTTCTGTTGAATGGTTTTAAGGTTAATATTAACTGTTTTGAAAAGAGAAGGAGACGATTAAACTCGAAAAATCCGGGGCCTGTATGTGTAGAAATATGTAGAACGGTTTTTGCGGACAACCCGGCCCGGATGGACTATAATGACCACAAACACAATAGGCACCGTCTTAAGGACAAGTGCAGAAAGGCTGCACAGGGAGCATTGTGGGAGAAATAATATAACAGGAGGGTTTGCTATGTTAGAAGGATTGGCAGCAGATACCAGCGTCATTACATATCTGATGGCGGCCGTGGGAGTACTGGGGATTGTAGCTAAGATTGTTAATCAGTTTACTCTGCACAGACTGGTGAAGGCGGCAGGAAACATGCCGAAGAGCACACACAGACTGATAAAGCTTGTAAGGGCGAAATACGAACACGCATGTATGATCCGCGATTCAGTGGAAAACATTGATGCGTTTGTGGAAAAATATATCTATGAATACCGCGGATTTCTGTTCCGCATACATACATGGAGACAGATTGAGACATTATCTGTATGGTTTGCCGGGATACTGGCTGCCCTCGGGGTGTCGGTACTTTATTTTTATTCCGGATTCTCTGAATCCGTTTATCAATATATTGCTGCGGGAATTGCAGAGGTAGTACTTCTCTCGGTGATCATGCGTCTGAGTGATGAACCGTATAAGATTAACGCGATAAAGATGTACATGATCGATTACCTTGAAAATATATGTACATTCCGCCTGCGAAGGCAGAATACAAGAGAGAGGGAATCCATCGATGTAATAGCGTCAGAGGGAAGCGGGAAAAGCGTACAGACTGCAGAGACTAATGCCGAATATAAGAGGCAGGAATATGTAAAGCCGGAAATCCGGACGACAGGCTGCGGGGTGAGGAGCGTGCGTTCGGCAAGATCAGCGAAAACCCCGGCAGAACCGGCATATGCGGAAGCGGCATACACCGGGACCGATACACCGGAGGTGGAAGAGCCGGGAAAAGAAAATGCAAGATTTTCAGCGGAAAAAACTACGGAAGAAAAAGGGCTTCCCATCAATATTGAGGGAGAACCGAGAAATACAGCGAAAGAAGAGAAAGCCGGAGAGGCGGCACAGCACGCGCCACAGAGCAGATCAGACGATGACAGGCCTGCTCTGAGAGAGGAGGCGATCCGGCAGATTCTGGAAGAATTCCTGGCTTAACTGCTTTTAACTTGAATAAGGAATACAGATTTGGTAAAATATGCATAGAGTATCGGCAGCGGCTGAATCTATGTGCCATTGCCGGAATTCAAATGATGATATTGATATCAGAGAATATCAGAGAGGAAGGATAATGATGAGCAAAGTAACATTTGACTATTCAAAGGCATGCAGTTTTGTACAGGAGCACGAGATGCAGTACATGAGCGAGCTTGCTGTACAGGCAAAAGACAAGCTGCTCGCAAAGACCGGCGCCGGCAATGATTTCCTTGGATGGATTGATCTTCCGGTAGATTACGATAAAGAAGAGTTCGCACGTATTAAAAAGGCGGCAGAGAAGATCCGTGAGGACTCAGAAGTACTTCTCGTGATCGGAATCGGCGGATCCTATCTGGGAGCCAGAGCTGCCATCGAGTTCCTCGGACATTCTTTTGCAAATGTGGTATCGAAAGACATCCGCAAAGCTCCTGAGATCTACTATGTAGGAAACAGCATCAGCAGCACTTATATCAAAGATCTGATCGATGTGGTAGGAGACAGAGATTTCTCTATTAATATGATCTCGAAGTCAGGAACCACTACAGAACCTGCGATCGCGTTCCGCGTATTCAAAGAGATCCTGGAGAAGAAATATGGCAAAGAGGAAGCTGCAAAGAGAATCTATGCAACAACAGACCGGGCGAAAGGAGCCCTCAAGAATCTTGCTACAGAGGAAGGATACGAGACATTCGTAGTGCCGGACGACGTAGGAGGACGTTTCTCCGTACTGACGGCAGTAGGACTGCTTCCGATCGCTGTGAGCGGCGCTGACATTGACAAGCTGATGGAAGGTGCGGCAGCAGGAAGAAAAGCTGCAATTGAGAATGATTTCGCTGACAACGACGCTATGAAATATGCGGCAATAAGAAACATTCTTCTGCGCAAGGGCAAGACGGTAGAGGTACTGGCAAACTACGAGCCGAGCCTTCACTATGTATCTGAGTGGTGGAAACAGCTCTATGGCGAGAGTGAAGGTAAGGATCAGAAGGGTATCTTCCCGGCATCTGTAGACCTTACGACAGACCTGCACTCCATGGGTCAGTTTATTCAGGACGGCAACAGAATCCTGTTCGAGACAGTTCTCAATGTTGAGAAGTCGAGAGAAGAGGTTGTTATCAATGAAGAGCCGGTAGATCTGGACGGACTGAACTATCTTGCAGGAAAGAATGTTGATTTCATCAACAAGAGTGCAATGAACGGTACGATTCTTGCACATACAGACGGAAATGTTCCGAACCTTATGGTGAAGATTCCGGAGCAGAATGAATTCTATCTGGGCGAACTGTTCTACTTCTTCGAGTTTGCCTGCGGCGTGAGCGGATATTTACTCGGCGTTAATCCGTTCAATCAGCCGGGCGTTGAGAGTTACAAGAAGAATATGTTCGCACTGCTTGGAAAACCGGGATATGAGGAGCAGAGAGAAGCTCTTCTCAAGAGATTGTAAGAGTTTACAGTTGTGACCGGAAACCGGCAGATATAATTTATAGAAGAATAAGACACAGCGGCGCTGTAAGTGATTTACACTTATGGCGCCGTGTTTTTTACCGCAATGCCGCAAAATTTACCATTGTTATAATTGGACTTTGCTATGGCTTGATGTAGTATTATAAAGATAGACATTTCGGGAGGACAAAAGAATGTACATAGCATTAGTTGATGATTCCAGCGAGGATATCAGGTACCTGTTTGAAAATATCAGCAGATATTGCAAAGAACACAGAGTACATATGCAGATCGACAAATTCGAGGATGAAAAGAAATTTATTGCGGCGGCGAATAACAGAGCATACGATCTCGTGATACTTGATATCTATATGAAGAAGATCAACGGAGACAGGATCGCCCAGGCGATACGGGAAAAATATCCGGAATGCCAGATCATATTTACGACGGCGAGCCAGGAACACGCAGTGAAAGCGTTTAAGGTAAGGGCTCTGGATTATCTTGTAAAACCGTACACGTATGAGGAGCTTGAGACTGCTCTGGGTCATTTTGAGGAAGTATATAATAAATTTCTCCACTATATCGAACTGAAGGAAGGACGTCAGTTCACAAAAATCCTGATCAAAGATATCATGTATGTGGATTACCACAATCATTATATCCAGGTGCACACAACGTCAAATGTGGTCAGGTCATATATGCCGTTTGATAAATTCGCACCCGTACTGCAGCCGTACTGTCAGTTCCTCTGGTGTTACAGAAACTGTATAGTGAACATCGATTATATAGATTCGCTGGATGATAAAGATTTTGTACTGACAGACGGGAAAAGGCTTCCGATCTCAAGAGCAATGTACAAAGAAGTAATACAGGCATATGCAAACTACATGTTTGAATATGTGAACCGGAGAACACAGATATGAAAGTTACATGGAGCTTCTTATGCATAGCGGTTCTGTATGTCCTTATAGTAGTGGTCGTGCTTTACCGCACATTTAAAGACAAGATAAAGAAGCCTTTCTGGAAACGTCTTATCTTTGCCGTCTCCATGTTTGCAGCGATCGCGGCAGTAGGAGTGGCTGGGTACGCTTATTTCGGGCTGGGAAGCTATGCACAGCAGTTTATCACTCTTGCTACGGCTATGGCCTGTTTTTGTATACCCTACACAGTGCTGGATTATAATCTGGGGCAATGCCTCTTTATTTCCGGGATCGTTAAATGTTACGCAGATGATGTAGCGCTGATCGCTACAGTATTCTATTATCTGATTTCTGATCATATACCGGAATATTATATGGAGTTTCCTGCATGGCCGGTTGTTTTGATCAGCGCGATATCGTTCCCTTTTATCAGGCTTTTCTTTTCCAGGCTTATCCGTCCGGCGCTGGACTGCAGCGGATTTCTATCATCGTGGCTGTTTGCGTGGCTTCTTCCTTTTTTTGCAAACGTGATGTATGCATTATATATGCAGCCGGTGTTTACAGATATTACGGATTTTCCGGGAAGAGAGTTTATCTTTGTACCATTTCTGTGGGTTGTCCTGACTTTTTCCGCGTATATTATACTCCTGGCGTCATTGATAGGGCAGAGCAAGGCCGCAAAGCTGAAGGAAGAACTGCATATATCTGATCTGCAGATCAATGCACAGCAGAAACAGCTGGAACATTTTCAGAGCTATATTGAGGGTACGGCAAAAGCGCGTCATGATATGAGACACCATATGGTGGCCCTGCAGGGATTGGCGGAGAAGAAAGACTATAAAGGAATGGAAGAATACCTCAGCGCCTGTATCTCCAGGATTGATAAGAAAAGTTCCGGAATATACAGCGGTAATCCGGCTGTGGATGCTCTGATCGGCTATTACAGACAACTGGCGGAAGAGGAGAAAATACGGGTCAGTATACAGATAGAAGCGGAAGACGCATTTGTTATAGCGGATAATGATATATGTATCATTCTTGGAAATCTTTTGGAAAATGCTTACGAGGCCTGTAAGAGACAGACTGAAGGAAATCCCTATTTCACCGTGAAAATCCATCAGACGGGACGCGTGCTTGTTATCCTTGTGGAAAACAGCTATTCGGGGACCGTGCGTAAAAAAGACGGCGTATTTCTGTCGGCAAAGGCGAAGAACCGCAATGGGATCGGACTTGAGTCGGTCATCGATGTGACCAGGAAGTACAATGGTATTCCCAAAATTGAATATGACGGAAAAATATTTCGAGTTTCACTTTTGTTGAATGGAAATCGTAAATAGGGTATAATAATAAGCAGTCGGAAAAAGGCCGGCTGCTTATTCTGTTGTATCCGGAAATATTTACAGCCACAGAACTTTTAAGGAGATATGCGGGATCGGGCGGCGGTTAGATAAAGGAGGAAATGTAATATGTTACGTATCGGTATGTTGACTAGCGGCGGTGACTGCCAGGCACTCAATGCAGCTATGAGAGGCGTTGTAAAAGGTATCTGTTCCAAGAGAGACGATGTTGAGATATACGGTTTCAAAGACGGCTACAAAGGTCTGATCTATGCGGACTTCAGTATGCTCACGTCCAAAGATTTCTCAGGAATCCTGACCCGTGGCGGCACGATTCTCGGAACATCCAGACAGCCGTTCAAACTGATGAGAGTGCCGGACAAAGACGGTCTTGACAAGGTAGAGGCTATGAAGCATACATATCATAAGCTGAACCTGAACTGTCTCGTCATCCTCGGAGGAAACGGAACACACAAGACAGCCAATATGCTCAGAGAAGAAGGGCTGAACGTCATTACGCTTCCGAAGACCATTGATAACGATCTTTGGGGAACAGACATGACATTCGGATTTCAGAGTGCAGTAGATATCGCCACGGATACGATCGACAGGATCCATACAACGGCAACGTCACACAGCCGTGTATTCATCATCGAGGTTATGGGACATAAAGTGGGACATGTTACCCTTCACGCAGGTATCGCAGGCGGCGCGGACATTATCCTGCTTCCGGAGATTCCATACGATATCAAAGCGATAAAGAAAGTGATCGACGGACGCAGCAAAGCGGGCAAGCCGTTCACGATCCTTGCGGTTGCCGAGGGCGCAATCTCCAAGAAAGACGCGAAACTGTCCAAGAAAGAGTATAAAGAGAAGCTGGCCAAGAGAAAATATCCGTCTATCGCTTACGAGCTGGCAGAGCAGATCCAGAAAGAGACAGATAAGGAAGTACGTATCACCGTTCCGGGACATACACAGAGAGGAGGCTCTCCGTGTCCTTATGACAGAGTATTTGCGACAAGAGTCGGAGCGAAAGCAGCAGAGCTGATTCTGAATGAGAAGTACGGATACATGGTCGCCATGAAAAATGGAGAGACGACAAAAGTACCGCTTTCCGAAGTCGCAGGTAAATTAAAGACTGTAGATCCGAAGTGCAGTCTGATCAAAGAGGCGAGAATGATCGGCATCAGCTTCGGCGACGAGGTGTAATCCATGTCGTATACGGCACTTTACCGAAAGTTCCGCCCGACTGAATTTGGAGACGTAAAGGGGCAGGACCATATTATTACAACATTGCAGAATCAGATCAGGGCGAACCGTATCGGACATGCCTATCTGTTCTGCGGAACAAGGGGAACCGGAAAGACTACAGTGGCAAAGATATTTGCCAAAGCGGTGAACTGTGAACATCCGGTGGACGGAAGCCCCTGCGGGGAATGTGAGACGTGCCGGTCCATTGCGGCGGGCACGTCTATGAATGTGATCGAAATTGACGCGGCATCTAACAACGGTGTTGATAATATCAGAGAGATCCGTGAGGAGGTGGCGTACCGTCCGACAGAGGGAAGGTATAAAGTCTATATCATCGACGAGGTGCATATGCTGTCTATAGGGGCATTTAATGCACTGCTGAAAACTCTGGAGGAACCGCCGGAGTATGTGATCTTTATTCTGGCGACGACAGAGGTCCATAAGATACCGATCACGATCCTGTCGCGGTGCCAGCATTATGACTTTAAGCGTATCAGTATCGAGACGATCACGGACCGTATGAAAGAACTGATGGATACGGAACATGTGGATGTGGAGGACAAGGCGCTCCGGTATATCGCGAAGGCGGCGGACGGCTCCATGCGTGACGCGCTGAGCCTTCTGGATCAGTGCATTGCATTTTACATGGGACAGAAGCTCACATACGACAATGTGCTGGAAGTACTCGGCGCAGTGGATACGGATGTATTCAGCCGTCTGCTGCGAAAAGTCATCGACAGGGACGTGGCAGGAGTACTGGATGTGGTCGATGATCTGGTCATGCAGGGGCGGGAACTCACCCAGCTCGCGGCGGATTTTACGTGGTATCTGCGGAACTTGCTTCTGGTAAAAACTTCTGATAATATAGAGGATGTTCTGGATGTATCGACGGAAAATATGGCGCAGCTCAAGGAAGAAGCGCAGATGATAGAGCCGGATATGCTGTTCCGGTATATACGCATTTTTTCAGAGCTTTCCAGTCAGCTTAAGTATGCTACCCAGAAGAGGGTGATGCTTGAGGTGGCACTGATCAAGCTGTGTACTCCGGCTATGGAGAAGACACAGGATTCTCTGCTGGACCGCATCCGCGCGGTGGAAGAAAAAGTGGAAAAGGGAATCGACGCCGCGGCCGCGCTGCAGGCTCAGGGCGGATACAGGCCCGGAGCAGGATACGGGCAGGACGGCCCGCGCGGAGAAAGCGGCGGAAACGGACCGGGCGGCAGTGCTGATCATGTAAGGGCGCTTCCGAATGCGATTCCCGAGGATGTGCAGGAAGTTGTGAAGAACTTCCGTTCTATCGCGGGAGAGGCGTCAGGCATGGTCCGCGGTTATCTGAAGAAAGCCCGCTTAAGCCTGGGCGGTGACAACCGTCTGCTGATCGTGCTTCCCGACGCTCTGGCCGCAAGCGTGGTCGGAAGAGAAGATCACGTGCAGGAACTGGAGAACCTGATCGAAGAACGTATCGGAAAGAAAGTGGAAGTGGAAGTCCGGCACGTAGAGGAAGGGCGGCATTTTGAAGATACATTCATAGACATAGAACAGAAGATCAATATGGAAATAACAGTGGAGGACTAAATATGGCGAAACGCGGAGGATTTCCGGGCGGCGGCATGCCGGGAAATATGGCAAACCTTATGAAACAGGCGCAGCGTATGCAGCGTCAGATGGAGGAACAGCAGAAAGAGCTGGAGGCAAAAGAATTTACGGCGACAGCGGGCGGCGGCGCAGTGGAAGTGACTGTGTCCGGAAAGCGCGAGGTGCTGAAAGTAAAGCTGGCCGAAGAAGTGGTAGATCCGGATGATATCGAGATGCTTGAGGATCTGATCGTGGCGGCGACAAATGAGGCGCTGCGCAAAGTAGAAGAAGAAAGCGGAGCTGCGATGTCCAAGCTGACAGGCGGACTTGGCGGCGTTCCGGGGATGTTCTAGAAATGGATTATTACAGTAATCAGATCAGCCGGCTGATCGAGGAGTTTTCCCGCCTGCCCGGGATCGGGAACAAGTCGGCGCAGAGGCTGGCGTTTCACGTGATCAATATGCCTGTGGATCAGGTGGAAGAGCTGGCCAGGACTATCGTGGACGCCAGAAAGAATGTCAGATACTGCAAGGTGTGCTGCACGCTCACAGATCAGGAGATATGTCCGATCTGCAGCAATCCCGACAGGGACAAGAAGACCATTATGGTAGTGGAGACACCGCGGGATCTGGCGGCATATGAGAAGACGGGAAAATACAACGGCGTCTATCATGTGCTTCACGGAGCGATTTCCCCGATGCTGGGAATCGGTCCGGGAGATATTAAACTGAAGGAACTGATGGAACGGCTTCAGGGGGATGTGGATGAAGTGATCATCGCGACAAACTCCAGCCTTGAGGGCGAGACGACAGCTATGTATATCAGCAAGCTTATTAAACCGGCAGGGATTAAAGTGAGCAGGATTGCCAGCGGTGTGCCGGTGGGCGGAGATCTGGAGTATATCGATGAGGTTACGCTTCTGCGAGCGCTTGAGGGCAGAACGGAACTGTAGGGGAAATCGTATGAGCGGAAAAAAAGTAACGTCGTCGGATGTGGCGAAGCGCGCGGGAGTGTCGCAGGCCACGGTATCGATGGTGCTGAACAAAAAGTATAACGTATCATTTTCCAAAGATGTGATCCGGAAAGTCGAAGAAGCGGCGGAGGAGCTAGGCTATGAACTTCCGAAGCGTAAAAAACGCAGAGAGGAGCGCCGGCAGAACCTGCTTGTGGTCATCAGTCCGAACCTCACGAATCCGTATTATGTCATGCTGCTCCAAGGCATCGAGTCGCGGGCGGCAGATCAGGGATTCGGCATCTTTGTCTGTAATACGCAGAGGGATCTGAAGCTGGAAGAGCGCTATCTGAAAATGATCTCTTCCCTGAACCCTCAGGGAATAATCTATATGTGCAATCCGAGCCAGTGTTATATGGAGCAGGTGGAGGAACTCTCCAAGCGGATTCCTGTAGTTGTCATAAATAATCAGAATGAAAAGCTGAGTGTAGACGCGGTGGAACTGGATAACTCCAAGCTGGGACGTCTTATGGCGCGCCACCTTCTCGAGCTGGGTCACCGGAAAGTCGGATATATCGCACCGCCCCTCACCGTGAGACAGAAACAGCGCTCTAAGAGAGTTGAGGGTTTTTTTAAAGAATTCCAGAGTGCCGGTCTGAAAGACGGCGTGGTGATCAAAGCGGCGGACGAGCAGATCGATAAGGATGTGCCCGGAATCGATTCAGAATACCGGATCGGATATGACCTGACAAAGGAGCTCCTGAAAGAGCATCCGGAGCTGACCGCCATCGTGGGGCTCAATGACATGATCGCGTTCGGGATCATGGACGCGCTTTACGATGAAAAGTACAGAGTGCCCGGCGATATGTCTGTCATGGGATGCGACAATACACTGTTCGCAAAGGTGAAAGAAGTATCCCTTACGACGATCGAGCATTTTGTCATATATAAGGGCATGGACGCCTGTGATATCATCATGAAAAAGATGAGTTCACGTATGAAAAAATATACTGAAATCGAGCCGGTAAGTATGTATCATGTGGAATATGAACCGAAGCTCGTAGTGCGCGGAACAACGTCGTATCCCCGTTCTGAAAAAATAAAAATTAATAAAAAAAGAAAAAATATTAGTAATAAAAATGATGAGAGCTGAAATGTCAATTTAGAAGAATCCTTAAAATACGTCACTTAATAAATTTTGGATTGTTAAAAATTATTAATTATTAATAAAAATACGTGATAATCCGACTTATTAAGTGATTTTTCTGTATTAATAATTTTTGCGTCTGTTGACCAGAATTTTTTTTGCTTATATAATCAAAACAGATACAATCAATTTGTCCAGATTTAAGGAGGAACGAAAATGAGATTTTTTATTGACACAGCAAATGTAGACGATATCAGAAAAGCAAATGATATGGGCGTGATCTGCGGTGTGACGACCAATCCGTCACTGATCGCAAAAGAGGGACGCGTATTTGAAGAGGTGATCGCGGAGATCGCATCTATCGTGGACGGACCGATCAGCGGAGAGGTTAAGGCAACGACAACAGACGCTGAAGGCATGATCAAAGAAGGACGCGAGATTGCAAAGATCCACCCGAATATGGTGGTAAAGATCCCGATGACAACAGAGGGATTAAAAGCAGTGAAAGTGCTTTCAGCTGAGGGAATCAAGACAAATGTTACGCTGATATTCACTGCGAATCAGGCACTTCTTGCAGCGAGAGCGGGCGCAACATACGTATCACCGTTCCTCGGACGTCTGGACGATATTTCCGTAAGGGGCGTTGATCTGATCAATGAGATCGCACAGATATTTGAAGTTGCAGGTATCGAGACAGAGATCATTGCGGCAAGTATCCGCAATCCGATGCACATTACAGACTGTGCTCTTGCGGGAGCAGATATCGCTACAGTACCGTACAAGGTAATCGAGCAGATGACACATCATCCGCTGACAGACGCGGGAATCAAGAAATTCCAGGAAGACTATATCGCTGTATTCGGCGAGTAGGATGATCGGCGGCGCATCCGGCGCCGGTCGGGATTTGATATAAAATGTGAAAAAGGAGAAACAAATGGACAAGCTAAAATTGATGAAGACTGCCAATGAAGTCCGCAAGGATATCGTGACGGCAGTGCACAGCGCAAAGGCCGGACATCCGGGCGGATCGCTGTCAGCAGCAGATATATTTACGTATCTTTATTTTGAAGAACTTAATATCGATCCGAAAGATCCTAAGAAAGCGGACAGAGACCGTTTCGTGCTTTCCAAGGGACATACGGCTCCGGGACTTTATTCTGTTCTGGCTGAGAGAGGATATTTCCCGAAAGAAGACTTAAAAACACTTCGTCATACAGGATCTTATCTGCAGGGACATCCGGACATGAAGCATATTCCGGGAGTGGATATGTCATCAGGATCTCTCGGACAGGGAATCTCCGCGGCAGTCGGAATGGCGATCGCGGCGAAGCTGACAGGCGCTGATTACAGAGTATATACACTGCTGGGCGACGGTGAGATCCAGGAAGGCCAGGTATGGGAGGCGGCCATGCTGGCCGCTCACAAGAAACTGGACAACCTTGTAGTGATCGTGGATAATAACAACCTTCAGATTGACGGAGCAATCACGGAAGTCAATTCCCCGTATCCGATCGACAAGAAGTTTGAGGCGTTTAATTTCCATGTGATCAATATCGATGGAAATGATTTCGACCAGATTGACGCTGCGTTTAAAGAAGCTAAGACCGTAAAAGGACAGCCGACGGCTATCATTGCAAAGACAGTCAAGGGCAAAGGGGTATCCTTCATGGAGAACCAGGTAGGATGGCATGGAAAAGCCCCGAATGATGAAGAATATAAGATCGCTATGGAAGATCTGGAAAAGGCAGGTGAAGCGTTATGTCAGATGTAAAGAAGATTGCAACAAGAGACAGCTACGGAAACGCGCTGGCTGAACTGGGAACAGAGCACAAAGATGTCGTTGTACTGGATGCGGACCTTGCGGCAGCTACGAAGACAGGAGTATTTAAGAAAGCTCATCCGGAGCGCTTCATCGACTGCGGTATTGCTGAGAGCAACATGATGGGAGTGGCAGCAGGACTTGCGGCAGCAGGACTTGTTCCGTTTGCAAGCTCCTTCGCGATGTTTGCGGCAGGACGTGCATTTGAACAGGTAAGAAACTCCATCGGATATCCGCATCTCAACGTAAAGATCGGCGCGACACACGCCGGTATCTCTGTCGGAGAGGACGGCGCGACACATCAGTGCAACGAGGATATCGCTCTGATGCGCACGATTCCGGGGATGGTAGTGATCAATCCGTCTGATGATGTGGAGGCCAGAGCGGCAGTCAGGGCTGCTTATGAGCATCAGGGACCGGTTTACTTAAGATTCGGACGTCTGGCGGTGCCGGTGATCAATGACAGACCGGATTACAAATTCGAACTCGGAAAGGGCGTTGTCTTAAGAGAAGGAAAAGATATTACAATCATCGCCACAGGTCTTCCGGTGAGCAACTGCCTTGAAGCGGCTGAGAAGCTGGCAGCAGACGGCATTGATGCAAAAGTAATCAATATTCACACAATAAAACCTCTGGATGAAGAACTTGTCGTAGCGGCTGCTAAAGAAACCGGAAAAGTCGTTACAGTTGAGGAACATTCCGTGATCGGAGGCCTCGGAAGCGCAGTGTGCGACGTACTTGCAGAGAAAGCTCCGACAAAAGTGATGAAGATCGGTATCAACGATACATTCGGCGAGTCCGGACCGGCAGTTGAACTGCTTAAAAAATACGGACTTGATACAGAGAGCATCTATGAGAAGATAAAAGAATTTTCGAAATAGTTTTTAAATTGTCTTCGGGGACGTAGTAAAACTCGGTTTTACTACGTCCCCGATCGCGTTTTGGCCTGTCCCTGATTGAATTTGTCGAACTTATCTGACACCAACTGATAAATTCAGCTATTTCCCTGTGCTATTCTCTTTACGACGCCGGGAAAATATCGTAACAGTGCGGTTTTGCGAATAACGCGGGCTGAACTGTTATCAAACATCATTTATCAGGAAGGTGGAGTATAATCATGGAAAGACAGATACCAAAAAATGTTCGTCAGATCGGGAATGTGAGTGACAGCCCGAAGATATATGTAGAAGATTATGTAGATACATTTTTCGCACAGCTCAGTGAAAAGAGTGAGAAGGCGAAAGGACCGGTCGGGGCATTTCTTGTGGGCGATATACAGTCCGTGGACGATGAGGATTATGTATACATATATGGCGCGATTCAGATGCACGACCTGAAGATGTCGGGAAATGAATATGTGATCGATGAGAGCACCTGGAAACATGCGTATGAGGACTGCAAGCAGTTCTTTGAGGACGGAGAGATGCTGGGATGGTTTGTGGCGAATCCCGGAGTCCCGCTTACACCGGACTCTTCGGTCATAAAGCTTCATAAGAAATCGTTTCCGAAGAAGAATACGGTATTTATCATGAAAGATCCGGTGGAGAAGGATGAAACATATTATGTGCATAAAATGAACGACTTGATGGAGATCGGAGGGCATTACACGTATTACGAGAAGAATCCGTGTATGCAGAACTATATGATCGCCAGTCGAAAAAAAAATGGGGCAGTCTCCTCGGAGACTGTGGAAGACAGAGCTGCACAGGACTTTCGTGATCTGGTTAGAAAGCGGGGGACCCGCCAGAAACGCAGGAAAGCAGGAGGTCTGATGTATGTGGCGAGCGCATGTCTCGTACTGGTCCTAATCATCATGGGAGTGGCTATGGTCAACAGTTTTGACCGCATGAAATCGGTACAGAGTACCCTGGAAGCGCTGGCAGATACGTCGGATACGGTAGAGACGCGGGAAACGAGCGGATCTGTGACAGCCGTGACGTCTGAAGAACAGACTGGAGACGGCCAGTCGGCAGATGACAAGGATGCTCAGAGCGGTGACGGACAGGCTTCAGATGATCAGAACGTGTCAAATGACGATGCTCAAAGCGATGCAAGTCAGACAGAAGGAAAGAAGGAAGAAAGCTCCTCGTCTCAGGATGTGTCTGATGCTTCGGATGAACAGAGCGGACAGGCTTCGGACTCTTCAGGCAAAAACGGAAGCGATGGAGTGTATATTGTAGAACAGGGAGATACTCTTGCTATTATCAGCAGGAAAATGTACGGGGATGTGAACCATGTGGATGCAATATGCAGAATGAACGGCATTACCGACGGCAATCTGATATATGTAGGTCAAAAATTGCTATTACCATAAAATCATGGTATAATGATTGCGCTTAACGCAATCCGAAGCGATATGATCGCTTTGCCCTGCTGCGCAGGGATTATACCGCCAACCCGCGGCTTGAAAAGTAAATGGCGCTGTGCGCCCGCTTCCTTTTCTGCGCACGTGGTATAATGAACGAACTGAGCCGGGGAAAGCCGTTTCAACTGAACGGTGAACCGCCGGCAAAATCAGAATAAGGGGAGTTAAGATGACGCAAAAGAAAAAGCCATATCTCAGAATATTGACACCCCCGGATGATCTGAGTGAAATAGTGAAAAAAATACGCAGGCTCCGGCATGAAAAAATACGCAGGATACTTGTGATTGTTATATTGCTTCTGCTTGCTGTGTGTGGTACATATCTGCTCATGAAAAATCAGGTATACGGAAAAGCACGTATAGGGGCACAGTATACCAGCGATATCTCGGATACAAGCAATTATGCGCAGTTTGCGGACGGGATCGTGAGATATAACCGGGATGGAGTTGCTTATCTGAATAAGAAAAACGAAGAGCAGTGGATACAGCCGACACAGATACAGAATCCGGTCATCGTGGTAAAAGATGAATCGTTTGCAGTGGCGGATAATGGCGGAAACAGTATTCTTGTGTTTTCGGAAGAAGGACTGAAAGGTGAGATTGAGACAACCCTTCCGATTGAAAAAATCGCGCTTTCAAATCAGGGTATAGTGAGTGTTCTTCTCCGAAATGAAACTACGCCGACAATAATGACCTATGATGCGACGGGCAATATTCTTGCGGAGATGAAGATGTCGCCCGGCACGACCGGATATCCGACAGCCATGGAATTGTCAGATGACGGCAATACATTGTCGGTAGCGTATCTCTATCTTGAAGGAACTGCTGTAAATTCAAGAGTCGTGTATTATAATTTCGGAGAGGCGGGGCAGAGCAATGCGGACAACATCGTTTCTTCGGAGGAATACGATAACACGATTATGGGGGATATATTCTTTATGGGAGGAGGCCGCTCGGTAGTAGTAGGGGACAATTCTTTCGTTATCTACAGAGGGACCGAATCGCCGGCAGTGGAGAAAGAGATTACTCTGGATCAGGAGATACAGAGTGTATTTCATTCGGATGAATATATAGGGCTGGTATTATTAAACCGGGAAAAATCCGGATACGAGCTGAGACTGTATAACCGTATCGGCGAGCAGATGCTCAGCAGGGATATCCCCGGAAAGTATGACAACATCAAAGTAGACGGCGATGAGATTATTATGTTTGACGGAAGCAGATGTTGCATTGTTACAGTGACGGGAATCATTAAATTTGAGGGGAAGCTTGATGTGGACGCCCAGGAGATGTTCAGGGCTTTCGGAGTAAACAGATACTATGTGATGAGCGTCGATGAATTACAGGTGATTTATCTGACGAGGTAGGAGTAGTTATGGATAACTGGCTTTTGATCATTGTTGCAACAATATTTATCATTTGTATTGTGGTGGGATATATCAGAGGTTTTTTGAAACTGGGACTTTCTCTTCTCTCAACCATTTTGACACTTGTTCTTGTGCTGTTTCTGTCACCTTATGTGGCGGACGCGCTGGAAAAGTATACACCGGTGGATGATTATATCGAATCCAGGATCGTAGAAGCATTTATACCGGAGATTACGGAGGAGGATCTTTCAAAGGTGGATCTGAGCGGTACTCCTTTTGCTGATCTGTCATCAGAACAGCTTGGAGATCTTAATAACCTTGACTGGAGTCTGCTGGGGATTACTACGGACGATATACTCAACCTGATCGGTGAAATTCCGAAAGATACACAGGTTAAGGAAATAGAAAATGCGCCTATGCCGCAGTTCCTGAAAGATCAGCTGATAGAAAACAACAACAGCACAATATACGGTGAACTCGGGGTAAACAGTTTCCCGAAATATGTGGCTGCCTACATATCGAGACTGGTATTGAATCTGTTGTCTTTCCTGGTCACATTCCTTCTTGCGATCATCATTGTCAAAGCACTGATGTTTGCCGTGAATATAATCGGGGAACTGCCGGTGCTCGGTCTGGTGAACCATATTGCAGGGGCGGCGCTCGGACTGCTGCTGGCAGTCGTGATAGTGTGGATCGCATTTCTTATCATGACGCTGGCGTATATGACTGAAGCGGGAATGACTTGTTTTGAGATGGTGGAAAAGAGTCAGTTTCTTCAATTCCTGTACGATACGAACCCGTTGTTGATCAGACTACTGGGATTTTAAATAAAATATATTGACATCCTCCGGGAAATGTGGTATCTTATAAAAGTTCTTACAAGAACATATTTCCCTGGGGGATTAGCTCAGTTGGGAGAGCGCCTGCCTTGCAAGCAGGAGGTCACGAGTTCGACTCTCGTATTCTCCACTTGGCAGTGAAAACTGCCGAAAATTGAATAAAGTATTCCTCCTTAGCTCAGTCGGTAGAGCATTCGGCTGTTAACCGAAGTGTCGTTG
>ERZ1643247.1832-NODE-1832-length-18118-cov-444.007474_pt1 | contig 18118 bp, 23 predicted proteins | sample MGYA00579264_ERZ1643247 | MGnify/ENA primary metagenome ERZ1643247 (study PRJEB29033, sample SAMEA4952262) | chicken gut metagenome | biome: Broiler Chicken; feature: Gastrointestinal Tract; material: Caecum | place: Ireland | collected 2018 | study: Broiler... | reverse complement strand
ACCCAAATAAACCCAGCCCTATTTGACCTAGCTCAATAAAGTGCGGTCTAAAATGTTATGTGCAGTTAGTTCGGTCTAACAACAAAACTTCTGTTCGATTAGTTTAATCCCTCCATTCTATTTTTCCTAGCTTTTCACGATTTCTAATGTATTCCGGGGTGTACCATCCTGATACATTCCACCATACGTTAAACACCTTATAAAAAGGCACTTTTCTGTCAATATCAAATATTACATTACCGTCTTCATTTATATAAACCTCTCTATTATGAATTATCTTCGTTTCCATTTAACACTTCTTCCTGTAGCCATTCTAAATACACAATATCTTCGTTTATTTCTCTTAAACTTGCTAATATAAATTCCTCCGTATCTCCGCTAATATCTTCGCAAAGTAAATTCAAATACACGTTTCTTTGCCTTTCCAGTTCGTTTAGTTCCGTATTTATTGCTCGAATAATTTTTAGTTGCTTATTCCTTTCCATAAAGTTTTACCTCTACAATTTCATAATCAGCTTTTAAGAATATTGTTACCAATGCCGCCCAAAACTCTGTACTTGTTTCACACTTTCTTTCATTTTCGCCCTTTTTGTACTTAATAATAATCATAACTTCAACATCCTTTCTACTTTATCCCAGAATTTTTCAGGGATATGATTTCCAATAAAACCTACACCAGCCAACACAAGCAGCCACCCGGCAAAAATCATCATTTCAACCATTTTTATTTCCTCCTATTGATTTTTCGATAAATGATTTCAGGTCTATTAAATCGTATATTACTGTATCTAGTACAGCTAGAGCAATACTTGCTTCGCATCCATTGAAGATTTCAAAAAATTTATTTTTGAAATCCCCTAGTTCCTTATGGATTTCTATGGCCCTTATAAAGTCTTGTTTTCTCATTTTTGGTTCCCCTTTCTTTTACTGTACCTCTATTATACGCCTTTTGCTGTACTTTGTCAAGTGGAAAATCCGGCGGGAGGGTTGAAATTTTCCACCGGATTTTCCGTATCGGTAGTTAAGGAATACTTGTACTCTAGTAGTTAGCCCACAGGCCTGGACGATAAGTAACAGTTTTGTTCAAAGTAGATACTTTCCAGGTTAGGGGGCGCAATAGTAAGTGTGAACCCAATTCGACAATCACCAGTTTCCCTTGTATTACCCACGATGTAATACGTGCTTCCACTTCCCCCGCCGCCGTCATTTTTGATGGTGGGTGCACCGTTTACATAAGGGCTTTGAGAGGAAATAGGCTTTACAATACCCCCGACAACAGTGCCATAGTCGCTATTTAGGCGGCGTTCCGTGGAGCCGTCACTATAGATAATTTCGTATCCCATCACATAATACTCACGGTTGGCCTGGATGGTTTCCAGCGTTTCAAGCTGATTTTCGCCCAGCATATCGGGGTTTACTACCAGCTTATAACCGGCAATTACTTTAGGTAGTACAAGCCCCTTTTTATAAGAACCGCCTACTATGTTCGAGAAAGCGTTATCTGCTGTAAGCATATGGCAAATGTTGTTTTCAGCATAGGCACAAACAATTTTTCCTGTAGGCATATAGCACCCTGTAACACGGCTGTTTGAAGTTGTGCTTAACTGAATAGAAAATTGGGGCGTATTCCCTCCGCTTATTATATCATTGAAAACGCAATCCTTAATAATGTTGGTATTTCTTACGCTCAGGGAAAACGGGGTGTCCAAATGTATGGCATTGCGGTTGATTGTGCATTTTTCAATCCACGTATATCCATTTGCGCCCGTTGTAGATACAAGGATATTTGCCGTCCAATTAAATTTACAATCAATTACTTTAAGCTTTCCATAACTAGAGGAAATACTAGAACCGCCGTTGAAAGCGCACTCTTTAAAAGTACCTTTATTAGCGCTAATAGCCCCCGTAAATGTTACACCCTTAAAGGTGATGTTAGGCACAGTAATATCGCCGTTAAATACAGCACCATTACCAAGGATTTCTGCCCCCTCCTGCGCATTAAAATAGGTTCCCTGGCTAATATTGCTAAAGGTATAATTACCCGGAGCAAAATTAACTCTTTTAGCACCCATCGTGCTAGAAAGAATCCATGTTAATGCAAGGTCGTTGTTCGTTGCGGTCTGGTTTTCTGCTACACCATACCATGCGGGGTTGATTTCCGGTGTTGCGTTATGACTACCAACACGGGGAATAATATAGGTATCGAAAATTTGAGTGCCATACTCTACAAACCCCTTGGAGAAAGTCACCGTGCAATAGTTAGTGCCGGGTGTTGCGGCGTTGTATACCAGTTTGGCACCGGGCAAAAATTGCACAGCGCAAGGAATGGTTACATTTCCGCTAATAAGGTAACTACCAGGCATGAGGGAAACCGGGGTATTTGCGTCAAGCTGTCCAAATGCCGCCGTATTATCTGTACTTCCATCCCCTTTGAGGGTGCTTGCAGGTTCCCAAGGAATAACCAAATTTTCCAGGTTTTGGTTAGTTTTCTGTAAATTCTGGTTAGTTTGCTGTAAACCGGTTTCAAGCGCTGTGATATCGTTTTCATTTGTTGCCACTCTTTGGGTCAGGGCATCAATAGCGGCGTTTCCACTTCCCCACATAGCCCAGTATTCTTTATTTGTTACAGCAGTACCGGCGGGGACAGGTTGACGGCTGATATACCCCACACCGCCGCTTGTAACAATGTCTAGGGCTTCATAGGCAGTTTCATTATTATATTCTCCCATAATCCGGGGAATATAACGATCGCCCACATAAATGTTACTTGCTTGTACTGGCATTAAAATTCCTCCTTTTATTGTGTATACCCACATATATAGTAATATACATACCCGGAACAAGTCCCGGTTGTGGGGCGTACTAGATATAATGGCGGTAGATATTGTGTTGCTTTGCTCCATGACGGATTAAGCCAAACAAAAGCGCTGGCATTATTAGAAGTAAAAAACTGTGTATAAACAAATGGCTGTGGATAGAATGTATAGGGGTACTTGTATTGTGAATCAGTAAAAGGGTAGTTACTTCTGTACATATTGCCTAGGGTTGTGCTTACAGACAAGTTAGAAACTTCTACTTTTGCCCACAATTCTACAAACCCATTTGACCAATGTCGGAAATTAAATATACCGTATGTGCCTTCATTCGTTACATATCTTTTTGTGTTTTGCACTTGCGTATAATGAGCACTTGACATAGTGCCTGCCCGGGTTGCGCTTGCGGTGGGGAGTGTAGCCCATGCTCCTTGATTATCTTTTGACCACCTCAGGAAATAGGACGTACTAGAACCTCTATTTGTGGGGCTGTCCATTTTGTCACCCAGGGTATTTGTTATAGAAGTAATATTTGTGTTTATACTATTTATGCTATTATTTACTGTTTGTAATGTTCCTGTTAACCACGAAATATCATTTGTTAGTTCTTCCAGTTCTGTATTTAATCCGTTAATATCGCTTATGCTATGGGAATGTGTTGACGGGGGAAAGGTTGTGGGTTTGTCGCTTATACTGGACCAGTTTGTGGGGTAATTTTCGGGTTTCCCCGTTACTTCTCCCCATGTAGAGGGGTAGGTGGATGGTTTATTCTTTACGTTGTCCCAGTCTATTGCACTAGCTTCGCCGCCTGCTCTGTACGTATATGCCCAGTATTCCCCGTTATCTGTACCCGGTTCTATTCCTGCTGGTACAGGTTTATTTGAGGTATACCCGCCGCCGTTATGGGTTACAACACTGAGGGCTTCATATCCTTTTGAGTTATCCCATACACCACAAAAAAGGGGCACATAGCGAAAGCCTACGTAAGCATTCAAGCTTCATCACTCCAAAAAGCGTTTTCTTTATAAATTATATCCATGTTTTCTCCGTTTGTAAAGATGGTATTTTCATTTCTTAAAGAGGGTATTAAAATTTTTGTAACTTCAAAGGGTTCGGGGGTGTCGAGTTTATACGCCACTTGCGCTCCCGTTGTGGGTGTAGTTCCCGGTGCATACACATCCCGGTCGCTAACCCACTCTCCCGGCAGTGATTCCCCGTTGTAACTGGCGATATAGTCCCAAGTCTTACTCCCCGCCCCCGTCACCGCATCCACCGTGCCGCCGTATATGGTTTCTGGGAGGGCGAGGGTGTAATCATTTCCTTGGTAGGGTTCGTAGGGTTCGGGAGTAGACCCAATGTTGCACATGATGTTAAAGAGTTCCCCGCTTGTGATATAGGTATTTCGGTAAACAATCGAAGTGATTGGGTTTTCTTTAGACCCTTTAAAAGTCATGTAGGAACTGGTGTTACCATTTAACTGGTCATCAATTGCATATTGCAAAGAACCATTCAAAAATCCTACTTGAAATCTCCAAATGTTCTTTGTGATTTCAACAGATGAATAGTCGGCACTTATTGTAATTGTTGTTGCTAACTTCACAAAAACTCTCGCACCTGCAGTTTCACCAGGTTTAGATTGATCGATTTTGGGTATATCAATCAAATTATTCCCGCACCTCGTCACCTGCAAGCTTTCCCACCCAGTAATAGGCCTTACATTATCCGGGCTGGGGTCACCAGTGCCCTCTTGCTTGGGTAAAAATTCCACATTTAATTTTTCCAGTGCTACGTATTTAGGAATTACCACGGGATTTCCTGAAGTTTCAAATCTTTTTGTGGTACCAATAGAACCTTTATAAAGCGGACAAACGCAAACAGGCTTACCGGAATAGAGCTCTTTTAATTCTCTTAAATTTAGTAAAGCATTAAATATTACCATAGTTTCACCACCTTAAAATTAAATGGCCTGCAAGTTCTTCCCCATAGGGAACAGTATCAAAACCCAAGAAATCCCAGGCGGGAGGAATATAAGCGGCAAAATACCCGTTTGCAGTTAAACCGAAAGAAACATAGGAAACAATACCCTTTACCATGTTTTGCAAGTTCTGGTCAATGTATGCTTGCAAACTATCAATATAAAGGTCTGCGTATTTACCGTCCCTAATATCGTTGAGTAGGTTTTGCATTTGATTAAGCTGTTCTGTAACAGTTTCTTTCAGTGTAGAAAAATCTTGCTCAACTTGTTCTTGACGTAATCCAAGTTTATCCAGATTTTCTTGAAAAGATTCCTGCGTTTCAAACATTTTTACAATGTATTCCGTCAACTTGCAAAGAACCTCATAATATGACAAAGATTCATCATATACAAGGGGTAGCACCTTTTGGCACCAGAAACGGAAATCACTACAAATATTATAACTCATTTTATAAACCTCCCTTAATAAATCATCATAAATAAATCTTTTAAAGCATTGATTACTTGTACATCAATATTTATAATGCTGTTACGGTAACTTTGCGCAATTTCCCACGGGGTGCGGCTTCCGGTGATACCTTTTCTTTGTATCGTGTGCTGTTCGGTTGTCTGAGAATTTCCTTGGCTTTTGCTGTTGGTTTTATTTGTACCTTGATTTTGCGTGTTGCTGTTGCTAGTTGCATCCTCATTTGTGCCGGTAGTTCCGTAAAATAGATTATTTTGGTTACCCTCAACTTGTGCTTGCGGGTAATTGCTATTTAATTGCTGTGTGTTGTCTGTTGCGGTTGTTGTCGTGGTATCTGTACTTTCCCCGTTTACTTCTGTACTAGTGTTGTCGGCTCCTGTCAAAGTGCGCTGTAATGTTTCTGTTACGTCCATGTCGTAAGCACTACTAAATTTGTCTGTAGTGGTTAAGTACACATCATTATAATACGGCATGATTTCATTTAAGCGCTGATTTAAATACAGTTTCCACAACCCTACCGTTTCAAAACCGATTTCGTTTGAAAAGTAATGCAATAAAATTTTATATTCCAGGGTTTCACGATAGCTTTCTAGCCACATGGGAAAATCAAAGTCAAAGATTTTAGGGGCGGCTTCCTTAATCCTGTCTGTAATTGGTTTTCCTGGTGTGCTGTTGTATTCAATTATTGTCCTCAGTTGGGTTGTATACTTCGCCATCGTTTTCCCCTCCCTCCATGTTTGGCGCATTTACGGTTGTTTGCACATCAGATTTAAAGCGAACATCTACATTAAGCCCAAAAATAGAGTTAATTTGGTTACACGCTTCTTTTCTGCTATCAAGAAAAGCGTTTCTTTGCGCTTCAACTGCGCCGTAATTGCTGGCTACTTCATCAGCTACTAGCCTTTCCTTTTTATCTTGATTACTATTTTCAATTCCCAGGAAAGTTAGATATTCGTTCATTAAATCATGTTTTAGTACATTTAATTTATCTGCCACATAAGGGGCCGTTGTGTCAAGCACGTTTATTTTAGATTCCGTCAGCATATCCGGGTCACCATAAATAAAAGGCTCGTTTCCATCGTACTGCATGAAAAGATTTTGCATGGTAAGGCGTTGGCTTTGTGGGGTTAAAATTACTTTAGGTGTTTTCTGCCCTTTAATATTTACGTCAATAGCCCTCTGAATTTCATAAAGGCGGGACGCATAAAGGCGGGTGGTCATTTCTGTTGGAGTGTGCAAGTAGTTGTTCCAGATTATTACACTATTTATAGGGTTTAACTGTGCGGTATATGTGCCATTACTTGTATATACTTGGCGTACAAGCGGTATATCATATACATTTAACTGCCCTCCAAGGTTAGAGTTTAAGGCTAAATAACCTAGTGTTTCATCTTTGAAAAAGGTTAGTTGCCCACGCTCAAATAATGCCCTTTCGAGAAAGCGAATGTCTACAGTATCAGGCATATTAAGCCATTCAAATCTTGATAGGGCGATTGCTTTTAGCCTAAAGTAGAAATCATTAAATGTATAGTTGTTTAATTCTGCGCTTGCCCAAATTCGCCGGGGCATACCTGGCAGACCGGCGGGGCGCTTTTTCTTGCCCATTGTTTAACCTCCCTGCGGGGCATTATTTAGGCTATAATTTCCGATATAATCACCATGCCAAAACCTCACACCATTATTAAAAATGTTTTCGAGTTTCCGGGCTACATCGTTATTAAAATTGCCACTAATTAAAATGCCCTGCGTTTTAATGTAATTCCAAAATGGCCTACTATTTAAATAGGTCACGGGGGATTCTGTATGTTTGTGGCTATATCCAAACATATCAAAATACCCATCTATTGCCCTTGCGTAACTCTGCCTAATGCTCATATCTTGAAAACCGAAATCTTTAAGGCCAAACTGAAAAAGTGCGCCGTTGGCGTTTTCGCCGTGTGCCTGGGGCGGTAGGCTTTTTGTAGCGTTTTGCTTTGCCATTGTTTGGGCAATGCCTAAAATGCCACTTGCTACACCGCCAACATTAAGAGATAACGCACTTCCCAGCACTCCTAGGCCCTGGGACATATAACCAAGGTCAACCCCGGAAAAATCCATACCAAAGGCCGAAACTGTGCCCTGCTGGGCAACCCAGGCTTTATAGGTGTCGGATACCCAGGAGCATTGAGGAAAACCGGATAATGTCAAGCCATAGTCAACATTATTTAAAGTACCTATTGAAGTTCCGTCCATACCATTGTAATTAGTGGGAATAATTTTTACAGTGGGGTTTATTTCCATAGAACAACGTATTTCAAATTTTACTTGCCTAGGGCTTGTTGTGGGGTATAGTGGGCGGCTTGAAAACCATTCATAGTGATAATCAGCACTGTTTCCCATAAAATTTGTGACGTGTAAAAACTTATAAGGATATGTCAATAGCTTTTTGTTTTTGGGTGTGTATCCATCTAACTTTAAACTTGTTACATTATAGGTATATACATCATCTGCCGCACCGCTTGTAGAAGGGGAATTACTTTTACTACGTACAAAATTAGAGGGCATTTGGAATATTGCTACAATACCATCTAATTTATTAGCTTCTGTAGCGGATGAAATAAAGTCGTTTACTTCGCTTGCACTGTCAAAAGAAATAATGTTTAATCCGCTATACTGCCCGTTGAAATAACCTCCTGTTGTATCTACTAATGTACTGTTCATAGTACAGGCCACGCAAATAGTATAATCATCGAATTTGTCAGTTTGTTTTGCATCGTTTATAATATACTCACCTAGTTCTAATCCTTCGTCAAGAATATTGCTTCCTGGGCTGTCTGTTAATTCATGGCACCTTTCAATGAAACACTGATGCAAGTTCCAGTTAAATTGATATGTCTGTATTACATCCAATTCAAAATTTATGCGTGTTACTCCTGGGTTTACCATTTCACATGAAGTTATAAAAGCATAGTACCATTTGCCGCTATACATATCTGCATTTTTCATCATCAGATAGTTATAGCTATTAAAATGCTCTATTGTGTTGGGTAACAAAATGAAACCATCACTAATTTTGAACGGTGTTACATTCGTATAATGGTCTACACTTTCGTTTGCTTTCCCCGTGAAAAATGAAGTTTGGGCATTGATACTATCAAATAAATAGGTGTCCTGGTAATTATTTGAAAGTTCAATGCCCATTAAAGTATAAACTTCATTTTGCGGGGTATAGGGCGGGTTGGTAAAACTTCCCGGCATACCTATTCCCCTCCTTTGTTTAAGATGCGCTTACAGTTACGGTAGCAGTATTAGATTTACCGGTGTTAAATACACTAGTTGCAGTTACAGTAATTGTTGTTGCGCTCTCATCCTGTGCAATGTAAAGCCGCCCCTGCCCGTCAATGCGGGTGTTTGCGCTCTGCTGGCCCGAAATGCTCCAAGTTACCCCAGTAGACGCAAAACCGGCATTAGTTACCGTGGCGGTAAACTGGGTGCTTGTGCCCTTGCCCATTGTAAGGGCAGAGGGAGTAACAGCCACAGCAGAAACGGCTGGTGTTTCATCCGTAAAAATGACGGCATTTGCAAACGGGGAAGTGCTAAAAGTTTTCCACTGATGAAGCCAGTAATTCCAGTAAAGGCCCTCGCCGTTATACTGTTCGGTCATATTCTGGAAGTTGTCGAAAATCATAAAGAAATCACGGTCAACACAAACACAAGGCACATCCTCAAAAATAGAAGTAGTCAATGCCGTGTACTGAGTTCCCAACAGTTCTTGCAACCGGGCAGTTTCGCTTGTGGTAAAAGTAAACTGGTCAATGATAACAGTATGCCCCATAAGGGTAACTTTATCAATATTAAAGGCACGGGCCAGTGTTTCCACGTCAACAATACTAGAGAAATCAGCCGTCATAATGAAATACTGGTCACCTTTGGGAGTGTGGTTATAAACCCCCGCCTGGTTATAATCAGCGCTCAAAAACTGCAACTTCTCAGAAGTAGCTTTCAGAGTAGTAACCACGCTGTTTGAATTGGCGGCGGTAGGCTGTGCAATGGTCACGGGGTGGAAAGCGCCGTGTTCCATGGCATAGCACAACATATATTTCATTACAAGGTATTCATCATAGTTAGCGGACGTGTAAAGGGCTTCCGTGATCTTCCCAATTAAATCCGAAATACCCTCAAAGGATAGAAACGCCTGGCGCAACTGGTCATTTCTAACCGTAGTCTTGTAAAATTTCTTATAGTTCATAGTATGGAAAGCACTGCGAACATCGGGAATTTTACGCTTGAAAACCTCATTTTCTGCAGTTTCCGGGTCAAAGTCCTGGGCCTGTACAATATTCACGAACACTTCTTCAATAGTTTCCCCGTATTCAAGCAAACCACGCTTAAACCCTGCCCAGGGGTTGCTGTACATCTTGGAGTTAATAATAACTCTCCCAATACGGTTTACCAGGGCAGAAAGGAAAGCATTCGCCAAAGGCTGAAAGGTAGTAATCACGTCACCAATCTGCCGCAGAGTTCCCAGGGCCATTTCACGGGTTGCAACAGTACCATCAGAAAGTACCTGCCCTTCGTTAATGGCGGCGGGCACCTGGTCGGCAAACGTGCCGCCTACCTCGCTTCGGATGCTGTTTACAACATCTGCGGCGCTTGCAGTCAAATTTTTCTTCTCAGGAATACTAGGCATTATATTTACCTCCTTTTAATTAGTTTAGGAAAACAACTCGTCGATGGTTTTCCCCTCATCATCGTTTTTAATGTCCTCGTTCTGGTCGGCTTTTACCTGTTCCGGGGTGGTTTCCCCGTTGGTATCGCTTTCGCCGTTGTCACCCTCGCCGCCCGTAAAGAACCGGCTGATATAACGGGATTTCAATTCATTGTATTTTCCCTCCCAGTCCTCACCCGGGGCCGGGTCGGGCGTTACGGGCGGGAGAGCGGTAAAATCAAAATCGTCCGCTTCATCGTCCCAGGGTTCCCCGTAACCGTGAAGAATCCCATCTCTTTCGCTGATATTGTCACGCAGTACGGCAAGGCTTTCTTCCATATCCTCGCCAAATCCTGCTTTGTCCCAAATATCAGCTAAAATCGCATTAAGGGCTTTTCCTGTTTTCATACGGTTTTCACCTCCTATTTTTATTGTATCATATCAGCGTAGAAAATGCAACCAGGGATTTCGCAAATAATAAATAAAATTACGGGATGATGGATAAGTTGGCGGCTCTGGTTCCGGGGGTTCTGGCCCTGGGCCTGGGCCGTAAGAAATCGGCAAATAAATAAAACCTTGTACATATGCGCCAGGGTCTGCCCAGGATGGAACATACCCATTTTCTGGGTATAGTGTTTCTATCCAAAAATAGGTAGATTGCCAACCGGAGTTAGAGGTAACTATACTGCCGTCCTCGTTTATTTGTTCAACTACAGCAACGTGGCCCCCTATGTCGTAATAAGTGCAAATAATAGCACCTAATGCCGGTTCACTTCCTGGGTATGCTCCTGTTTCGTATACCCCCATTTCCTGGGCCGTGGTAAACCAAGAATTACCGTCCCCCAAAGGTAAATCAGGCGGTTCGCCTAAAAGTTCATACCACCGGCCCCAGCAATAGGCGGTGCAGTTGGGCATACCATAACCAGATTGATAAAATGGGTTTTCATCATACCACATGGGATTTCCTTCTATCCCGTCACTGTCTAAACGTGGTACATAAATTTGGGATGATGATAAAAAATTATACCAATTTCTAGCGTTTTGCCTTCGCTCATCCTCTGCGGCTACACCGGCTCTTTCATAGTTATAAAGGAAACAGCTTGCTAAATACTCCGGGCTTTCATGGCTTGAAACAAATTCATTAAAAGTTTCTGGGTATTCATCTGTTGTAATCCATACAACTTCTATTTCCGGGTGTTGCCATTCTTCTTCTATTTTAGCACATTGCCCTTCACCGCTAGTTAATTCGTATCCATGGGAGGTTAACCAATTTGTAATACGTGTGCCCGGTGTCCATCCTACAAGCCCGTATCCCAAAACACTAGGCTGGGAAGGGTCTAGGTTTTGCCAGATACCGGGGTTTATAGTTGATTCTCTTTGCATATTCCCCAACATACCCGCAACGGCGTTTAATGTCCACCCAAGGGAGCCGAAATAATTCCACACCAGACGAGCATTATTTTCCATTTCCGATTGTGACAAATAGCGGTTCCCGTAAATCCATTCTAATTGCACACCGCCACCGGCTAGGGCGTTCCAATCCTCTACAGTACCATTAAAATAATCAAGGTCTATGGGGGTATCCGTATATTGCCACACAGACCATGTGTTCCAGTTACTAAAACTAGGTTCCTCAACTCCCCAATGCGCAACCCATAGACCAAAACCGGCGTTTGCAATAGTGGCATATTTGCTTTGCGTTGCTTGGTTAGCCTGGATATATAATAAGGCGTGTACTCCTGTCTTATCCAAAATATAATTTAAAAATTCCTCAATCCAGGAAATAGGGTAGGACAAGCTGTTTTGTTCCCAGTCTAACGCAATCACACATTGCCCAATATATGGCGAAATATATTGCAACATACTGGCGGCTTCTTGTGCGCCTGTATTGCCTAAATCTGGCCTTGCGTAATGGTAAAATCCGAAAGGCGTGTTAGTAGATAAAGCGCTTTGCACGTGCCTTTCCATTCCCTCATCTTGATAATTTATACCTTCACTAGATTTTATAATTACAAAATCATATCCAGAAAAATCCATTGTGGCCTGGAAAGTCGAAACGTCACACCCATGTAACGCCATTGTTATACCCCTTTAATGTAGTATAAAATAAGGATAAAGGCGTTTCACGTGAAACGCCTAATACCTTTTACTGTTTATCTGTAATCATCCTGTTGTAGTTATACATGGTCTGGGCCACTTCCTGCCGGGTAATCAGGTCAACGGGGCGGAATTTATCCGGGTTCCCTTCCTCGTCCCCGTTCATCACGCCGTTAGCCATACACCAGGAAATAGCAATCTTTGCCCAGTCTGCCGCCGGTGCATTTTCCAATTTAGAAAAATAGTTTTTAATTGCGTTGTCTGCTTCCTCTTTTGCAATCTTGCGAACGGTTGCTTCATCCATGTCTTTTTCCTCCAATCCACAGTATTTTTTCCATTGCGCTGTGCCGCCGTTAAAATAATCAAGGTCAAGGGGGCTACCCTGGTATTGCCAAATAGCCCAGTTTTTCCAGTTACTATAAGTCGGCTGTTCCACTCCCCAGTGTGCAACCCACAAGCCAAAATCAGCATTAGCAATAGGGGCATACTTGGATAGTTTCGCCTGGCTTGCCTGGATATAAAGCAACGGCTTAACACCAGTTTGTTTATACACATATTCAAGCCACTTCAAAGCCCAGTCCGGGGAATAGCTGAGGGCCGTTCCCTCCCAGTCAAGAGCCATTACACAGTGCCCAACTTGCCCGGAAATAAAAGACAAGAAACTTTTCGCTTCTTGCTCTGGGCTGTTCCCGAGTTCTGGCCTTGCATAATGGTAAAATCCATAATTTTTAGTATCCTGCGGTGTGGGGTCGGTCGTTCCAAAAAGCCCAGTTAAATGCCTGTCAAGTCCTGGGTCTTTCCAGTTATTCCCCTCGCTTGCCTTTATCAAAACAAAATCATATTTATTATAATCTACCTTGTTTTGATAACTAGAAATATCTACACCATTAAGCACTGTTACGCACCTCGCTTTCTGCATCCAATTTAGCAATCAACTTTCCAATAACAATGGTATTATTGTTGATTGCTGTAATAACCTGGTTCATTTCCTGCTTATGCGCTTCTCTTTCTTGTGCGATTTCTTCCCGGTTTTTATCCGTAATGTATTTTACATACCAAGCCATTAGACCACACATAACAATAGGAAAGCCAATACTCTGAATCAAGGTAATAATTCCATTTGCGTCCACGGTGTCCACCTCCCTTCTCTCCTTTCTCTTTTGCTATCTCTATTCTAAACTATTATTAAAGAGTTGTCAACCTTTTATCGTGAAGGTGGTTTCCTTTAGCACTGTCCCGCCAGCTACTACACTAGCCAGAAGTTTTCCCTGAAATTCTGAACCGGGTACAAAATTTTCCCAGGTTACATATTTATGGCAGCTAGAGGGCATCCCGGCGCACGTGACTTTCATAGGCGCATAATAAAGCCGCCCCTTAAATGTTTCATGTGAAACGTGATATTTTACTTTTGGCCTTGGATTTGTAGTAAAATGGGGTAAGGGTTCTTTTATATATTCAATATAACTTTTCGCCCTTAAAAATCTAGCCCTTTTAAAATGACTTTCTACTTTCCAGGCTCCTAACCTATAATCATCTATATCTATTCCTTTGGGCATTTCTTCGCCAATTAAGTGTAAGCTGTCTGTATCTGCATATATAAATCTTTTATAATTCTTTTGTGCGTTGCGTATAACATCCGCTCTTGCATATGCTGTTATAAACGCCGCAACGGGCAAATATAACGGCTTTCTTTTCTCAATTTCTCCTAGCTTATATTTCACTAAATTAGATTCTTCATCAAAATAAGGGATTTTACTTTGGCATTCTGGCGTTGTAGCAAATTTCCCATATAACGCATTAAGCATTAGTTTCGCAAGCGTTCTCATACCTTTATTTCCTGTTCTTGTGGATTCCTCTTTTACTTTGTACCATTTATCTATATATTCATCAAATAGCCCTACTTTAGCGGAGAATTTCCAGCCGCTAATATATTCTATTGATAATATATCATAATGTTCTAAAAATAATTCAAGGTCAACGCTAGTCAAGCATAGAGAAATTTCATCCCCGTTCGATGATGTTACATATTCCGTAGGCAAAAAACCAAAGCGCCCGCCTTTTATTTGCAATATCGGTAAATGATTCTTTTTTAATTCAAAATTTGCAACAAACATTTGAATATATAGCGGGTATAAATCATCTTGCATATATTTTCCCTCATAAAATATACCCTCTCCAAACGGCAATTTTTCAAAGCGCATCACAGAAGGATACATTGAATTTTTATCTAATACAATTCCTTCTTTTATGTTCTTGCCCTGATATAATGGGTTACAATAAGTAAAACCGCCCTTATACGCTTGCCTTATATCTTTGTCATACTTTGGCGGGGGAAAGATTTTTTCAAATTTCCGTGGTAATGTCTGCTTAAAATCGTATAAAGCATTTGAGCCTTGTGTAATTCTGGTTAGATTCTGGCTAAATAATACCTTTAATGCGTCTGATACTATTTTGCAGTCACGGTAAATATAACTTTGTTCCTCTTTTGTTATCTCCCAGCCAATAGGGCGGGGGTAACTATAATCAATTTCCCCCTTTTCTACTTCTAGCCCGAAACTTTTTGCAATAACCGCAACCTTAAACGGTATAATTTTAAGGCTGTCATAAATTGTAGTTCTCTGGCCCTCTCTGAAACTTATTTCAATACTATAAAATTGGTTCATATCTGATATTAAAGTATTAAACTCGCCTGGGTTCAACTTCTTTCTATTAGTTGTGTGCTTGAAATTGTGTCTAAATAACCAGTCAATTATAAAAGAACCATCAAATTTTAAATTGTGAAAATAAAAAACTGCGTTACCCATGGTATTAGCAAAATTCAAGAAAAATTCTATATCATTGCCTAAATAAAATTCTTCATTTTCCATGGAATAAATGCCAGCGGCCCACACTCTGCAATCTTCTTCCTGCGTTGTGGTTTCAAAATCCGCTACATATTTAAACAGTTTTTTACCCATTGTCTTTTAAATACTCCCATTTATCTAGCATATATTCAACACGTTCGTTTGGGGAAAGGTCAAGTCTATATACAAACTCCATACCTAATACGGGGTCTGCGCTCATGCCCTCCATTAGTTCATCTACCGTTAAGCTGTTAACAAGTTTTCTTAATTCCTTATAGTTTGTTGCGGCGTTTAGTTCTCTAGCCATTGCCTTTAAATAATTCTGTTTTAATGCGGCGTTCATGTTTTCCCGGTAATTTACATTTGCTTGTTTCTGTGCGCTTTTCCAATATTTAAGATAATTTTCCCGCCCTCCCGTATAAGTTGCGGTAAAATCCGTGCGGGGTGCTAAATTGTTTGCTTCCACAGTACCCATAGTGCCACGAGTTGTGGAAGGGTTTAGCTTCTTCAATGCTCTTGCCCTATCTGCGTTTATGCGCCTATTAGCATAGATAGCTTCCTTTCGTTCCCATTGTGTAATACGCAACCCATAATTATTTTTATATGGACGTTCTGCACCTGGTCTTAAATATCGTCCATAAACTCCCATAACTCGATTATATTCAGCCCTGCTAGAAATTGTTTTCTTTAATTCCCCATAGGTGATTTTAGGGGGCTGTGGCGTTACTGGGCTTTCAAATTCACGGCGTTTTCTATTGAAATCTTTTACTAATTGCTTTAGTTTGTCTGCGTCCTTTTGCGTCCATGTCTTAAATGGTAATTTAGCCATTTATTACACCTCCATAAAGACAAGAAAGGGGAAGGGGTTTAGCCCCTCCCCCGTTCTTGGGAATATATGCTAGATTCTTTTAATCGTGATTGAGATTGCCCCCAAAGTCTACAGCATCCAAAGAAAGCATTTTTCTTTCTTTAATGGTGTGCTGGATTACTTTAACCTTTACAGGGGCTTTCCAGGTTTCGGGAGTGCCAATAATAGCACAAAGGTTTTTAAGGCTATTATACACACCCTTGGAAATGGTGACATAGGTTGTACCATCGTCAGAAATAAGGACGATACGGGGGCATACCTGTACTTCCCCGGTTTCCTGATTAGGCAACTCTACAGGCTGAATAAAAATGTGACGAATAGTGACAATCTCGTTGATATGGTCGCCAAGGCTTTCATCAGGGTTATTCATAGCCTTATAGAGCAACAAGGCAGTATCCTCAGATTCTGCCAAAAGAGAGGTATAAGGCGCTCCGCTTTCGTTTGCAGTTACGTTATACAAAGTCAGACCATTTTCCATTGTTCATTTCTCCTTTCTTATTCATCGGTTTTTTCAAAAACGGCATACTGGGCGATAATCTCATCGGGAATATTTGCCACAGCATGGGTTTTACTCTGCTTAATGACGGTAAAACCTGGGTTTTCCTTGACTACCTTTGCAGGGGAGAGGTGGCCCACATTTGTTACAGTGTGTACTTCCTCCACGCTTGCGCCATTCAGCTTTCCAATAATAGAGTTGGTCACAGGGATTTTCACTTTCATTTTCTGATACTCCTTTATTTAATATTCCTGAAACGATACTGAATCCAGCTTTCTACACTGTCCGTCTGCTGTTACTGTTCCGTTTCAACGTAATCATTATACAGCTTTTCGAGGAGATTGTCAAGCCCTTTTTCAAAATTTTTGAAATGATTTACTATCAAGTTATCTTTCTCAGGTTGCAATATGTCAAGCACACTACACCCCAAAGCATCTGCTATTTTGCACAGCTTGCGCAACTTCGCCCCATTAATGTTATTTGCGCCCTGTTCGTAATTCTGCAAAACACGTAATGACACACCCGCCCTATCGGCAAGTTCTGCCTGGGTGTACCCTCTAAAAATGCGAATCTTTGCTAAATTTGAAACCAAGTGCGGCACCTCCTTTCCCCTATATTATACACCTTTTCCTGGGTCTTGACAACCCCCGCTTTTTATAGTATAATAAAGAAAAGGCAAGGATTCCGAAACTTTCGGGTAGTGTTCGGCTTTACTGGGGCGTCAAGGGTTGATTCCCTCCCAGGGGCTACGCCGTGACGGGCGCAACACCCCAACGGGATTCTTGCCTAAACTTTTATAGAGGTGTATAGATTGTACTGGGATATAAATAAAATATTACCATATCAACGTAACTTCAATTTAATAAACGGCGAAAGAAGTATAGGCAAAACTTATACCACCCAAAAATGGGTGGTTAATAGGTGTATAAAGAATCACCAGCAATTCATTTATATTGTACGCACACAGGAAGAAAAGAAAAATGGAGTTTTTGCCCTGGGTTTTGAAAAAGTGTTGCTTAACGAATTCCCCGATTATTCTTTTAAGTTTTCTACTGAAACTTGCACTTGTGAGGGCGAAACAATAGGGCATTGCATTGCATTAAGTGAATCACATAAAATTAAAAAGAGAAGTTTCCCGCTAGTATATTATATTATATTTGATGAGTATATGCTAGAATCTGGAAGCCGTTCCCAGTATGTTAGCGGGTGGGATGAGCCAGACTTATTTTTAAGCATTTATCATACTGTTGATAGGGAAGAAGATAGAGTAAAATGCTTTCTTTTAGGTAACAACACCAGCTTTTACAACCCGTATCATATGCACCCGGCTTTTAATGTGCAACCTGTGCATAAAGGCGAAATCTGGACAAGCGAGAACGTACTTTATCAATGGGCTGTAAGCGATAACGAATTAAAGAAGAAAAAGCAAGGGTCTAAATTTCTGAATATGATTGAAGGAACAAAATACGGGAAGTTTGCTAAAGAGGGTGATTATATTGAAGATAATACTGCTTTCTTGGGTAAGCACAGCGGTAATAGTATTTATATTATGACACTGGAAACTAATGGAATGAGTTTCGGTGTATATAATGACGTTAAGCAAGGGGTTGTTGTAATTTCCGACCATGTAGACCCGAGTTGTCCGTTTAGATATGCTATTACATTGGACGACCACACAGAAAATACCATGCTAACAAAAATGAAGGATTCTCATATACTTTGGTTAAGCAAGGCTTTTAAAATTGGGTGTGTTAGATTTGAGAGCATGGCAATTAAGAAGTTGACGGAAGAAGCTATACAGAAAATGTTGTGATGAATGTAGACCGCACTTTATTGAGCTAGGTCAAATAGGGCTGGGTTTATTTGGGTTGAG
>ERZ1643247.1831-NODE-1831-length-18128-cov-21.873458_pt1 | contig 18128 bp, 15 predicted proteins | sample MGYA00579264_ERZ1643247 | MGnify/ENA primary metagenome ERZ1643247 (study PRJEB29033, sample SAMEA4952262) | chicken gut metagenome | biome: Broiler Chicken; feature: Gastrointestinal Tract; material: Caecum | place: Ireland | collected 2018 | study: Broiler... | reverse complement strand
TGGTTGACCGTATCCCGCCGGATATACTGGCGGAACTGAAACGGCAGCAGCGGCAGTATGGAAAGGAAAGGTGATTTTATAAGTAACAATATCAGATACAAAAAGGAAACAGAAGTCGTGACTTTTCAGGGAAAGGAAATCACGCTGGAAAACCTCTCCCCGGTGTTCACGCCGGAGCAGGAAGCGACCAAACGCCGGGAACTGGAGCAGCAGCTTTATGAGGTGTTCCGCAAATATGCCGATAAGCGGCAGAAAGAGGAAGCCGGGGCATAAATCCCGAAGCCATCGTTGATTTGCGGGGCTGCTGGCGGTATAATAGAACTGTCAGCAGCTCCGTTTCTTTTTTAAGAAAAGGAGCGACAAAATGAATAACAGGATAGACGCGATCTATGCAAGGCAATCGGTAGACAAAAAGGACAGCATTTCCATTGAAAGCCAGATTGAGTTTTGCAAATACGAATTGAAAGGCGGGAACTGTAAGGAATACACAGACAAAGGGTACAGCGGCAAGAACACAGACCGCCCGAAGTTTCAGGAACTGGTGCGGGATATTAAGCGGGGCTTGATTGCAAAGGTCATTGTTTACAAACTTGACCGTATCAGCCGTTCCATTCTGGACTTTGCCAACATGATGGAACTGTTCCAGCAGTACGATGTGGAGTTTGTGTCCTCTACGGAGAAGTTTGATACCTCCACCCCGATGGGGCGGGCTATGCTGAATATCTGTATCGTGTTCGCCCAGCTTGAACGGGAAACGATACAGAAGCGGGTAACGGACGCTTACTACTCCCGCAGTCAGCGGGGCTTTAAGATGGGCGGGAAAGCCCCTTACGGCTTCCATACGGAGCCTATCAAGATGGACGGTATCAACACAAAGAAGCTGGTGGTAAACCCGGAGGAAGCGGCCAATATCCGGCTGATGTTTGAGATGTACGCCCAGCCCACAACTTCCTACGGGGACATTACCCGGTACTTTGCCGAACAGGGGATTTTGTTCCATGGCAAAGAGCTGATACGCCCCACGCTGGCGCAGATGTTACGCAATCCTGTCTATGTGCAGGCAGACCTTGATGTGTACGAATTTTTCAAAAGTCAAGGTACAGTCATTGTCAATGACGTTGCCGATTTTACGGGCATGAACGGCTGCTATCTGTATCAAGGGCGAGATGTAAAGGCCAGCAAGAAAAACGACTTAAAAGACCAAATGCTGGTACTGGCTCCCCATGAGGGTATCGTCCCCTCCGACACCTGGCTGACCTGCCGCAAGAAGCTGATGAACAACATGAAAATCCAGTCTGCCCGGAAAGCCACCCACACATGGCTGGCAGGAAAAATCAAGTGCGGGAATTGCGGGTATGCTCTTATGAGTATCTACAATCCCTCCGGCAAACAGTATCTCCGCTGCACGAAACGGCTGGACAATAAAAGCTGTCCTGGCTGTGGGAAAATCATCACTTCGGAACTGGAAGCGGTTGTTTATCAGCAGATGGTAAAGAAGCTGGCAAGCTACAAGACGCTGACAGGAAAAAAGAAAGCGGCAAAGGCAAACCCGAAAATCACCGCCCTGCAAGTGGAACTTGCCCATGTAGACAGCGAGATTGAAAAGCTGGTGGACAGTCTGACGGGGGCAAACAATGTCCTGTTCTCCTATGTGAATGTGAAGATAGCGGAACTGGACGGGCGCAAGCAGGAACTTCTGGCAAGGATAGCGGAGTTGACTGTGGAGGCCATCAGCCCGGAACAGGTCAGCCAGATTTCCGGCTACCTCGATACCTGGGAGAATGTATCTTTTGATGACAAGCGGCGTGTGGTGGATTTGATGATCACCACCATAGCCGCCACAAGCGACAGCTTGAACATCACATGGAAAATCTGACTGGCGGCACCCCTCCCGTCAGATACCTACCCTGTGTAGTCCCTTGTAAACTGTACTTTACTGCTGATAAAATAGAATATTATAGATCGATTGGAGGAAAATGGTATGAGTGGCAGCCAGTCTATCTGCTCTTCTATGGATGACCCCATTCAGTTGTAGGATGCCCGCTGAGGCATCCGGTACATCAGCAATATACAGAAAACAGTAAGAATAGCCAAAGATGATTTGTAATACGGGAGGTATTATGAAGATTTAAAAACGGTTAATGCCTTTATTGCTGTCTATTTGCATGATGTTTATCATTGGAACGCAGTCGGCAGCGGCGGTTGTAATGAATGAGAAAATGAAGGAGAATGGTGCTGTTGTTCCTGCCCTGGAATATCAAAGTGTCGCAGACAAAATTGCAATTGCCCAGGAGAAGTCAACTGTACGAATCGGCGCAGAAACAGTGCACTATTATTGGAGTGAAAATTCTTTTGTCGCTCAGGATAGTAACGGGTATTACTATGTGGAAATCAATGAGGATTTCACACAATTCAATGTGAATGGAAAGGCATATGATATAACTCGCATTTCAAACAACACAGGTGTTCCAATTCCCAATGATGTGAGTTATCCCACTGAATGGAGTACAATATATGATGAAACATTCACTTTCGATGTGGGAGAACTACCTCCAAGTATAATAGCAGGACTAGTTTCTAGTGTTCTCACTGGACTGACCAAAAACCCATATATTTCAATTGCAATAGGAGCGGTAGCTGAGAGCGTTACTGCTGTACTTATAGACGGACTATTCCCGACAGACTATGTGCTTACGGTTAAATTCTATAAAGAGATTCGTATGCTGGGCCCAATCGAAATGGAACATTTTGACAAAATTTCAATTTATGGAGGGCCCTCTAGTAGTCCCTATAAGACTACATTTTATTTTGGTAGTGAAACTTATGTAAAAGAATATCCCGAATAAAATGGTCTAGGGTAGTAAAGACTATGAAAATTGTGCATGTCTTGATTTTAGTGTCAATTGCGACTCTAGTCGGAGTTGGGCTGACGATTCTCAGCGGTATGCCGCCTCTCTCCATTCTTCGGGATTGGGTATACGAAAATGATGGGAGAAAAATTTGGCATCTTGCACAAGTTGGAATCATCACACTATGTTGTTCTTTTTATATCAGGCATATTCAAAAGCAAAAAGAACATGCCCCCGAAGAAGGACAAAACGCAGAATAAATTCGCAGGCAGAGGGCCGTGTATGCGGCCCTCTCCTCTTTTGTATCTCCCCATCACGGCGCGTTTGGATGCAGCATACCGCCCTTTCATCTGCCCCTCTGTTCGTAGACGATGTCATGGCTGAGAGTGACCGCGCCGTCCTCTCCCTCCGAAAGAACCTGGCCGTCCAGGGTGACCTGATCCTGGGACAGTACCAGGGTCTGCTCCTCTCCGCCGGAACTCTCACTGCCGGTCTGAGCTGTATTTGAGCCGCAGGCGGCCAGGGTGAGCGCCAGGGCCGCGGCGGCGGACAGCGATAGTGCGCGCTGCTTGACGGTATGCATAGCAAAGCTCCTCTCTGATGAGAATGGCACTATCCTATCAGACGGACCTGAAGGCAGTCTGAAAAAGTGGTAAAGAAATCGTGGACAGAGGATGAAGTGCTTACATCCGCTGGCTGAATGGCCTAGATGGCCAGCAGCAGGACCGCGATGCGGAAGTAGACCAGCAGGGAGACGGCGTCGGCGATGGTGGTGATCAGGGGGCTGGCCATGACGGCGGGGTCCAGCCCCAGCCGGCTGGCGGCGATGGGCAGCAGGCAGCCCAGCAGCTTGGAGGAGACCACCGTGACAATGAGGGTCAGACTGACCACCAGGGCGACGGCGGTTCCCACCTGGCTGAAGAGGGTCAGCCGGGCCAGATTGACCAGGGCCAGGGTCACGCCGCACAGCACCCCCACCTGGAGCTCCTTCCAGGAGGCTCTCCACCAGTCGCCCCACCGGAGCTCCCCCAGAGAGAGGCTTCGGATGACGGTGACCGAGGACTGGCTGCCGCAGTTGCCGCCGGTGTCCATGAGCATGGGAATGAAGGCGGTGAGGGCAACCTGGGCGGCCAGGGCGTCCTCAAAATAGGTGATGATGGCTCCGGTGAAGGAGGCGGAGATCATCAGCAGCAGGAGCCACACCACCCGGTGCCGGTACAGGTCCAGGACCCGGGTGAGGAGATAGGGGCGCTCCGAGGGCTGGATGGCGGCCATACGCTCCATGTCCTCGGTGGCCTCCTCTTTGAGAACGCCCAGGGCGTCCTCGGCGGTGAAGGTGCCCACCAGACGTCCCGACCCATCGGCCACGGGCAGCTCAGACACCTCCAGCTGATCCAGGAGGGCGGCGGCCCGCTCCTGGTCCTCCTGGGGGGCCAGGACGGCCTTCGGCGCCTCCGCGGCCTGGTCCAGACGGGCCCTCTCCGGCAGAGTCAGCAGGGTGCGGACGGTGAGCAGGCCCAGCAGGAGCCCCTCCTCATCCACCACATAGCAGTTGGTCAAAAAGTCCTGGGGGATACCCACCTGGCGCAGACGGGCCAGGGCCTCCCGGGCGGTCATCCGGGGGGAGAGGAACAGGGGCTCCCGGGACATGACGGCCGCCACCGTATCCTGGGCGGCAGGCGCAGTGTACAGAATGTTGTTCTTCATCATGGGAATTTCCTCCTTGTCGTCGAAGTCCGGCAGAGCCGGCGGTCAAAGACAGGGAGGTCCGGTCGATTCGAGCAGGGCTGGGAAACCCGGGCAGGCCGGAAAAGAGGGCGGGAGACGCCGTCTTCCGCCGTTTCAGGCGGACCCTCCGGCGCGCCTTCCGCGTCCCGCTCCATGGACGCGGAGGGTATGGGGCCATATTCGTCTTCCGGGACCTCGGCTGCCGCTGTCCATGGAACTCACCTCACTTTGTTTTGATTTGGAAGGGCCCGGAAAAAGAGAGACACGCGAAGCTGCGGCGGCAGTCTCGCGTGTCTTTGTTCTCTCAAAACACATGGGCCGCCGTCCGAGCTTTAGCATCACAGGGCGGTGAAGCCACATTAGAGCCTGCCTTGCATTCGACAGGCCCTGTTCAAACCAGCGCAGGATGTCTCCATCCTTTTGCGGCAGCGGCCCATATCCCTGTGGTAGCCTTACCTACCGGGTCCGCGGTCAGTATACCACGGCGTCAAACGCCGTGTCAAGAAAATTATTCTTTCGCTTTTATGTGAATATTTCCTGCATTTTCTGAAAAAGGGGGGAATTTATTCCCCTTTTTCAGCCCTGTACGGAGCGCCCCGAAGAGCGCCGACCTTCGGGGAAACGGCCGCCCGCAGTTTCCGCGCCTATCCCCGAAGGCATTGCTCTCTGCGAAAAATATGCAGGAGAAGGGCGGAGAATCCGTCAAAAAATGCCGCTGCTTTTGCGCCGCACCGCGGCGCGGCGGTTCCCGGCTGAGTTCATGCGGATTCTGCTCCGCAGAGTTTGTTCAACAGATTGAGGGGACACGCGCCGAAACGCGTATCCCCTCTGGTACAAGCGGGCCTGTAAGCCGGGTTCTGTCTTTTAAGACAGCCATCTATCTCGACGCGCTGTTGCCAACGCGCTCAAGCCGCCTCCCCGGGACGGCCGGGCCGGCCTATGTGTCCCTCCACGGCGTTGCTCCGGATAGAGTTTACAGCGATGGGCGCTTTCACACGCCATCGGGTGAGCTCTTACCTCACCTTTCCACCTTTGCCGCCCCATGGCGGAGCGGTAGTCTATTTCTGTTGCACTTTTCCTAGGGTCGCCCCCGGCGGGTGTTACCCGTTATCCCTGCCCTGTGGAGCCCGGACTTTCCTCACAGACGGGCCTTTCGCCCCGCCCGCGCGGCTGTCCAGCCCGCTTGCGCCCTCTATCATACCGGAAAACCGGACGGTTGTCAAATAAAAGGGCCGGGTTCTTGGGAATTGAATTTTTTTGGCCGCTATGGTAATATACTAACCAGGTAAGAATTCACTGGAACGGAATGGAAGGAGGGGGCGTTATGTCCACCATCAAAGAGTATCTGTCCGAGCTCAGCGGCCGGCGGGTCACCGTCATCGGCATGGGGGTAAGTAACATCCCGCTCATTAAAATGCTTCTGCGGGCCGGGGTGGAGGTCACCGTCCGGGACCGCTCGCCCCGGGAGCGGCTGGCCGAGCAGGCCCAGGAGCTGGAGAGCCTGGGTGCCAGGCTGATCTTGGGGGAGAACTACCTGAAGGACCTCCCGGAGGAGCTGATCTTCCGCACCCCGGGTCTGAGCCCCAACACCCCGGAGCTGCTGGACGCCGTCCAGCGTGGGGCCGCTCTCAGTTCGGAGATGGAGGTGTTTTTCCAGACCTGCCCTGGGCGGCTCATCGGCGTCACTGGAAGCGACGGAAAGACCACCACTACCACCATCATCGCCGAGTTTTTAAAAGAGGCGGGGAAGAACGTGTATGTGGGGGGAAACATCGGCAGGCCGCTGCTGGCCGACGTGGCCGACATGGTGGAGGAGGACTACGCCGTGCTGGAGCTGTCCTCCTTCCAGCTGATGACCATGGACCAGAGCCCCCATATCGCCGTGGTCACCAACATAAGCCCCAACCACCTGGACTACCACCACACCATGGAGGAGTATGTCCAGGCCAAGAAAAATATTTTCCTCCACCAGAGCCCTGAGGACCGGCTGATTTTAAACTTTGACAACCCGGGGGCGCGGAGCATGGCGTCGGAGGCGGTGTGCCCCGTCACCTGGTTCAGCCGGAAGTGGCAGTTGGACGAGGGGGTCTACCTCCGGGACGAGGCCATCTGGCTCACCAACGAGCAGGGCAGCCGGGAGGTGCTCCCCCTGGAGCTCATCCAGCTCCCCGGCGACCACAATATTGAAAACTATATGGCCGCCATCGCCGCCGTGGACGGCCTGGTCCCCGACAAATGCGTCCGGGCGGTGGCCCTGCGCTTCAAAGGAGTGGAGCACCGGATCGAGTTCGTCCGGGAGCTGGACGGGGTGCGCTGGTACAACGACTCCATCGGCACCAGCCCCACCCGCACCACCGCCTGTCTGGAGTCCTTCCCCCAGAAGGTCATTCTGATTGCCGGCGGATACGACAAGGGAGTCCCCTTTACCCAGCTTGGCATGGAGATCGTGGACCGGGTGAAGACCCTGGTCCTCACCGGGGACACCGCCCCCGCCATCCGCCAGGCGGTGGAGCAGGCGGACGGGTATGGGCCCCACACCCCCGATATTTTCATGGCCGGGGATCTGGCCGGGGCGGTAAAGGAGGCCAGGGCCGCCGCCCAGCCGGGGGACATCGTGGTCCTCTCGCCGGCCTGCGCCGCATTCGACCGCTTCAAGAATTTCATGGAGCGGGGGCAGGTGTTTAAGCAGCTGGTGCAGGAGCTTTGATTTGGCAGGGTTCCGCCCTGCGGGGCGGGTTCCTTTCTGCTCGGGCAGCGCTCCCGTCTTGCAGGAGGTTTCGCCGCCTGCGGGCGGCGAGCTTCTTTCTGGATGCCCAGAAAGAAGCCAAAGAGGCACCAGGGGGCCGCTCAGGATGGGCGCTCACGCGCCCATATTCGCGCCCCCCTGGACCCCATTCACGGGGGACCCTCCTGAGAAGTTCCCAGATACTTCCGGCGCGCAAAATCTGAGTGACATTCCGCAATTCAATCCGGGCCCACTGGGGCCCTAGATTGGCAAAAAATCGTTGCCGTTGCGATTCAACTTCTGCGCCTGGGTTTGCCGAGCCATTGTTTTCGGTACCAATCCTGGCGGGCGCGTGCCATGCGCCGTTACTAGTTTCCGGTGGAGGGGGAAAGGACGGCTATCAGCCGCACGACACGGAGGCTTCCGCAGCCTGGGAACCGTGGGCGGCACACTGGGCCGCCCCTGCGGGGATCGGAAATCGTCTCCGGATACGCCGTCCCTCTGAGCCGCACTTGAGCCCCACCACGCCAAAAGGCGCGCTATCCACCAGGAGAAGCATGACCCGAAGGTTACCGAGACCTCAGCGGCAGCGGTAATAGAATGAAAACCAATTGACTGAGCCACCCGCGCCTTTGCGTTGACTGCCAAGGCTGCCTAATTGGGACCCTCGTAAAACGGGGGTCCAGGGGGCGGAGGAATATGGGCACAAAGTGCCCATCTGAGTCCGCCCCTTGGCGGTTCTTTGGTGACTTTCTGGCCGTCCAGAAAGTCACTCGCCGCCGGAGCGGCGAAACTCCCCAGCGATAGACGAAAGGGCTCCCTCATCCGCCTCGCATGCGCTCGGCACCTTCCCCCCAGGGGGAAGGCTAGAGAGGTGGGGCGGCGAAACTCTCCCACGATAAAAAACAGACGCAAACAAGGAGGAACCAATTCCTTGAACTACCCGGAAACATTAGAACAATTATGCTCCATCCCCGCCCCCAGCGGCTTTGAGACCCCCGCTGCCCAGGCGGCCCTGGAGCTGCTCCGCCCCCTGGTGGACGAGGCGTGGATCGACAAAATGGGCAATGTGGTGGGCGTGCGCCGCTGCGGAAAGGAGGGGGCCAGAAAACTGCTTCTGGACGCCCACCTGGACGAGATCGGCTTTATTGTCACCGGCCATCAGGACGGCTTTCTCCGCTTCGCCCCTCTGGGCGGGGTGGACCCCCGGATGCTCCCCGACCGGGAGCTGACCATCCTCACCGATCCCCCCGCCTATGGGGTGGTGGCCTGTCTGCCCCCCCACATCCAGAGCCGGGAGGATATGGATCAGGCAATCCCCATCAAAGACCTGTTTCTCGACGTGGGTCTCACCCAGGAGGAGGCCCAGCGCCGCATCCCCGTGGGCACCCCAGCCGTCTACCGCACCGGCTGCCGCAACCTGGGGGACAAGCTCCTGTGCGGCAAGGCCCTGGACGACCGGGCCTGCTTTGCCGTCCTGCTGGACACGGCGGAGCAGTTGAAGGACGCAGAGCTGGACGTGGACCTGTATCTCCTGGGCAGCACCCAGGAGGAGACCCACAGCACCGGAGCCATCACCGCCGCCTACGGCCTGGCTCCGGATTTCTGCGTGGCAGTGGACGTGACCCACGGGGACTCCCCGGACGCGTCCAAGGAAAAGACCTTCCCCCTGGGGAAGGGGCCGGTGATCGGTCTGGGCCCCAACTGCACCAAATGGATGTCCAAACGCATGGAACAAAAAGCCCAGGAGCTGGAGCTGTCCGTGCAGTACGAGGTGATGGCCGGCTCCTCAGGCACCAACGGCTGGCCCATGCAGATCATCCGGGAGGGGATCGCCACGGCGGTGCTGTCCGTCCCCCTGCGGTATATGCACACCCCCATTGAGACCGTCCACGGGGACGACCTGATTAACACCGCAAAGCTGCTGGCCGCCTTTGTGCGGGGGCTGGGAGAGGAGGCGGAGGCCCTGTGATTGAGACATTAAAGACCCTGTGCGCCCTGAACGGGGTATCCGGGGACGAGGATGCGGTGCGGGACTATCTCCGAACTCAGGCGGAGCCCTACGCCGACGCCATCCGTACCGACGCTCTGGGCAATCTGATCGTGTTCAAACGGGGCAGGAGGGCCACGGGGAGTAAGGTGCTCCTGTGCGCCCACATGGATGAGGTGGGTCTCATCGTCACCCGGGCCACCGAGGACGGATTTTTGAAGTTCGACTTTGTGGGCGGCGTGGACCGCCGGGTGGTGCTGGGCAAGCCGGTGGAGCTGGGCCCGGACCGGGTGCCCGGCATTGTGGGCATGAAGGCCATCCACATGCTCACGGCGGAGGAGCGGAAGAAGGTCCCCAAGACCGACTCCCTCTATCTGGACATTGGAGCCGCCAGCAGGGAGGAGGCCCTGTCCAAGGTCCCCCTGGGCGCCTACGGCGCCTTTGTGGGGGAGCCGGAGGAGCTGGGGGACGGCTTCCTCAAGTCCAAGGCCATCGACGACCGGGTGGGCTGCGCCATTCTGCTGGAGCTGCTGAAGGAGGACCTGCCTCTGGATGTGACCTTCGCCTTCACCGCCCAGGAGGAGGTGGGCACCCGTGGGGCCTTTGGGGCCGCCTTTTCGGTCACACCGGAGATCGCCCTGGTGCTGGAGACCACTACCGCCGCCGATCTGCCCGAGATCGAGGGGGCCCGGCGGGTATGCGCCCCCGGAAAGAGGCCGGTGATCTCCTACATGGACGGGGGGACCATCTACGACCGGGAGCTGTTTGAGACCTTGCGAAGCCTTGCGGAGGAGCGGAATATCCCCTGGCAGACCAAGGAATATATCGCCGGGGGCAACGACGCCCGGACCATCCAGCGCTCCAAGGCCGGGGTGCGGGTTGCGGCCCTCTCCGCCGCCGTGCGCTACCTGCACGCCCCCGCCAGCGTGGGGTGTATTTCGGACTTTGAGAATATGCGGAAGCTGACCCGGGCGTTTTTGGATCATTTGGCGAGGATTTGAACCACCAGTTTTCGTTGAATGGACCGCCGGGAACTTGTACCACATAGGGCGGGGACTTGCCCCCGCCGTCCTGCGGCCTACTATTTGGCACACCTGGGCCGCCCCTGCAAATAGGCACACATTTTCTGAACCTCACAAAGGAGCAGTTTCTTCATGGAACTTTTTGAACTGATTCAAACTTTGGTCTCTGCCCACGGCCCCTCCGGCAACGAGGGGGGTGTCCGGGAGGCCATCCGAAAACTGGCCGCCCCCTATGGCGGGGAGGCCTCCACCGACACCATGGGCAATCTTATCATCCACAAGCCGGGACCCGGCCCCAAGGTGATGCTGTGCGCCCACATGGACTCCATCGGCTTCATTGTCACCCACGTTGAAAAGGAGGGCTTCCTCCGGGTGGGCAAGCTGGGAGGCGTCGCCCCCCAGGAGATTTTGTACACCCCTGTCCGATTCCAGAACGGCGTGCGGGGCGTGGTGGTGAAGGAGGAGAAGGCCTCCCTCTCCAAGCTGAAGCTGGACGAGTGCTACCTGGACATTGGAGCCAGAGACGAGGCTCAGGCCCGGGAGATGGTTCAGATTGGTGACACCGCCGTCTACGACACACCCACGTTTTCCAGCGGTGGGAAAGTGATTTCCCCTTACCTGGACAACCGGGTCTCCTGTGCCATTCTCCTCCAGGTGCTGGAGAAGCTGCCGGAAAACTGCCCTAACGATCTCTACTTTGTATTCTCCACTCAGGAGGAGGTGGGGCTGCGGGGCTCCAAAACTGCCGCCTATGCCATCGAACCCGACTACGCCCTGGCGGTGGACGTCACCGACGTGGACGACACTCCCGGCACAGACCGGTGCGGCACCGTCCAGTTGGGAAAAGGGGCGGCTATCAAGCTGATGGACCACTCTGTCATCTGCCACTCAGAGATCGTGAAGGAGTTAGACTTGACAGCTCTGGAGCGCGGTATCGCCGTCCAGCGGGACATTTTACGCGCCGGGGGCACCGACGCGGGGGCCATCCATGTGAGCCGCACCGGGGTCAAAACAGGCGGCGTGTCCGTGCCCTGCCGGTATATCCATACGCCGGTGGAGATGGTGGACCTCTCTGACGTGCAGGCGTGCGTGGAGCTGGTTTTGGCATTTGTGGAGAAGAAAATGTCTTAATCAGTTTTTGCAGAGGATTTCGCCGCCGGGGCGGCGAAATCTCCCCCGGAAAAACAGAAAAAATAAGAGGAAGTAACCAAACTATGAGTTTACAGATCAGCGAAAAAGTAAAAGAACTGGGCCGCCGGGCCCAGGAGGAATTAAAGGACCAGTTTGCCCGTATCGACGCCATCGCCGAGGAGAACGCCGCCCGGGTGCTGGACGCTTTCCAGACCCATCGGGTAGCAGACGCCTACTTCGCCGGTACCACCGGCTACGGCTACGACGACCTGGGCCGGGACAAGCTGGACGAGATCTACGCCCAGATCTTCGGCACCGAGGCCGCCCTGGTACGCATCCAGTTCGTCAACGGTACCCACGCTATCGCCGCCGCCCTGTACGGCTGTCTGAAGGCGGGGGACGTGCTGGTGTCCGCTGTGGGGGCCCCCTACGACACCCTGCTGGGGGTGATCGGCGCGGTGGACAAGGGCCACGGTTCCCTGAAAGACTACGGCATCGAGTATAAGCAGGTAGAGCTCCTTGACAACAAGCCCGACCTGGATGGAATGGCCAAGGCGGCCGCCGGCCCCCGGGTGAAGGCGGTGCTCATCCAGCGCTCCAAGGGGTACTCCACCCGCGCGTCCCTGTCGGTGGCGGAGATCGGGGAGATGTGCCGCGTCATTAAGGAGGCCAACCCCAACGCGGCGGTCATCGTGGACAACTGCTACGGGGAGTTCGTGGAGACCATCGAGCCCACCCACATGGGGGCCGACCTGGTGGTGGGCTCCCTCATCAAAAACCCTGGCGGCGGCCTGGCCCCCACCGGCGGCTACATCGCCGGGCGGCGGGACCTGGTGGAGGGAGCCGCCATGCGCCTGACGGTGCCCGGTATCGGGGCGGAGTGCGGTTCCACCCTGGGGAACAACCGCCTGCTGTACCAGGGCCTGTTTCTGGCCCCCCACACGGTGGCCCAGGCGGTTAAGACCGCCGTATTTGCCGCCCGGGTGATGGAGCTCCTGGGCTATGAGACCGAGCCGGTGTCCTCGGCGGTGCGCCACGACATCATCCAGATGATCCACATGAAGGAGCCCGAGGCGTTAAAGAAATTCTGCAAGGGCATCCAGTTCGGGGCCCCGGTGGACTCCTACGTCACTCCTGAGCCCTGGGACATGCCCGGCTATGACTGTCAGGTCATTATGGCGGCGGGAGCCTTCATCCAGGGGGCGTCCATCGAGCTGTCCGCCGACGCCCCCATGCGGGAGCCCTACACCGTGTACCTCCAGGGCGGCCTCACCTTCGAGTCGGGCAAGCTGGGGGTCCTGCTGGCGGTGGAGGAGCTGCTGAACCACTAAAAATTGAGATAGGCCAAGCCGCCGGGCGCATATCCTCTCTTGATGGGAGGGGAGGCGTATGGACCTGCTTTGGCGGCTGCGGCGGTATTTCCGGTCCCGGCGCCCGCTGCGCCCCCGCACAAGGAGAGGCGGGCGCTCCGGGGCGGCTCCCGTGCGGGCGCGCTGGCGGCGTCCCAGGCCCTGGCAGGTGACCCTGCTGGTGGGTATCCTGCTGGCCGCCGCGGTCATCGGCTTTCTGGAGGCCCGGCTGCGGCCCATGGTGGTGACGGCGGCCCAGGCCCAGGCACAAAACGCCGTGGCCGGGGTGATCGAGCACGCCATCTGGGAACAGCTGGGGGAGGAGGAGGTCACCTACTCAGATCTGGTGACCATCCAGCGGGATTCCGCGGGGACCATCACCGCCCTGACCACCAACACGGCGGCCATGAACCAGCTCCGGGCGGAGCTGATCGGGGTGGTGCTGGAGGCCCTGGACGGGGTGGACGTGTCCCAGATCCAGATTCCCCTGGGCAGTTTGGTGGACCTGGACCTGCTTTGGGGCCTGGGGCCCACCATGAAGGTCCACGCCATGACGGTGGGTACGGTGGAGGGGGCGTTTCAAAGCCAGTTCTCCTCCGCCGGGGTGAACCAGACCCTCCACAAGATCGACCTGGAGCTTGCGGTCCCCCTGACCCTCATGCTCCCCGGCGGAGCGGTGGAGGCGGTGTGCGAGACCCAGATCCCCATCGCTGAGACCGTCATTGTGGGGCAGGTGCCCCAGATCTTTTTACAAAACGGGGGATTTTAGTTGTAGGGGCGGCTATCAGCCGCCCGCTGTTCCCGCAGTGAAAATTGGATACGGGCGGATCATATCCGCCCCTGCGCACACCCCCGCTGATTTGTCGCAGAGTCGGACACGCAGGGCCGCTTGTTCACGGGCTATCGGGGACACTGTCCCTACAACCCGACATATCGCATGGGGCGCGCCATTCCCATGAAATCCCCACCAAGTCAAACGCAGGAGGAACTTTGATGGACATTCAAGAGGAGATCCAGGCCCTTCGCCGGGAGCTGGAGCAGGCCAACTACGAGTACTATGTACAGGATAACCCCAGCATGTCGGACTATGACTACGACCACAAGCTCCGCCGGCTGGAGGAGCTGGAGGGGGAGCACCCCGAGCTCATCACCCCCGATTCCCCCACCCAGCGGGTGGGCGGAAAACCCCTGGAGTCCTTCACCCAGGTGGTCCACAAGGTGCCCCTGGAGTCCCTCCAGGACGTATTTGACTACGACGAGCTGCGCCAGTTCGACCAGCGGGTGAAGGGTGTGGTCCCCAACGCGGTATACGACGTGGAGCCCAAGGTGGACGGTCTGTCCGTGGCCCTGGAGTATGAAAACGGCCTGTTTGTCCGGGGGGCCACCCGGGGGGACGGCCAGGTGGGGGAGGACGTGACCGAAAACCTGCGGACGGTGAAGTCCATTCCCCTGCGCATCCCGGATGCCCCCAGCCAGCTCATTGTCCGGGGGGAGGTCTATATGCCCAAGAAGGTGTTCCACGCCCTCAATGAGGAGCGGGAGAGAAGGGGGGAGGCCCTCTTTGCCAACCCCCGGAACGCCGCCGCCGGGTCCCTGCGGCAGCTGGACCCCAAGGTGGCCGCCTCCCGGAAGCTGGACATTGCGGTCTTTAACGTCCAGTGGGCGGAGGGGGAGACGTTCCGCACCCACCTGGAGACGCTGGACTATCTGAAGTCCAAGAACTTTAAAGTGATTCCCCATTACAGCGCCGCCACCATTGAGGAGGCAGTGGACCGGGTGGCCGCCATCGGGGAGGGCCGGGAGGAGTTCCCCTTCGATATCGACGGTGCGGTCATCAAGGTCAACGATCTGGCTCAGCGGGAGACCCTGGGCAGCACCGCCAAGTTCCCCCGGTGGGCGGCGGCCTATAAGTACCCCCCGGAGGTGAAGCCCTCCAAGGTGGTGGACATCGTCATCCAGGTGGGCCGCACCGGGGTGCTCACCCCCAAGGCGGTGCTGGAGCCGGTGCGGCTTGCGGGGACCACCGTCACCAACGCCACCCTCCACAACCAGGATTTCATTGCCGAGAAGGACGTGCGCATCGGGGACACGGTGCTGGTGCGCAAGGCGGGGGAGATCATCCCGGAGATTCTGTCCGTGGTAGGGGAGAAGCGGCCCGAGGGGACGGTCCCCTATGTGTTCCCCACGGTGTGTCCCGTGTGCGGGGCCCCCGTGGAGCGGGACGAGGACGGGGCCCACATCCGCTGCACCGGGGCCGAGTGCCCCGCCCAGCTGCTGCGGAATCTGGCCCACTTTGCCTCCCGGGACGCCATGGACATTGAAGGCCTGGGCATTGCCGTGGTGGAGAACCTGGTGAACGCCGGGCTGGTCAAGACTCCCGGGGACCTGTACTTCCTGAAGGCGGAGGACGTGGAGCCCCTGGAGCGGATGGGCAAGAAGTCCGCCCAGAACCTGATCGCCGCCATCGAGCGCTCCAAGGAGCAGGACCTGTCCCGGCTGCTGTACGCCTTCGGCATCCGGCAGGTGGGGCAGAAGGCGGGGAAGATTCTGGCCGCCCGGTTCCGCACCCTGGACGCCATCCAGAGCGCCGCCCTGGAGGAGCTCACCGCCGTGGACGACATCGGGGCCATCACCGCTCAGAGCATCCTGGACTGGTTTGCCAGCCCCCAGAGCCAGCACCTCATCGCCCGCCTGAAGGAGGCGGGGGTGAACATGACGGCGGCGGAGCAGGGGAGCGACCAGCGCTTTGCGGGCATGACCTTTGTGCTCACCGGCTCGCTGGAGCACTTCACCCGGGACCAGGCCTCCGCCCTCATCGAGGAGCGGGGGGGCAAGTCTGCCTCCTCCGTGTCCAAAAAGACCACCTATGTGGTGGCCGGGGAGGCGGCGGGCTCCAAACTCAGAAAGGCCCAGGAGCTGGGAATTCCCGTCCTCACTGAGGAGGAGTTCCAAAATCTTCTGGCCTGACCGGCTCCGCTCTGTTCAAGTCCCTGATTTTGTGCTATAATCAACTCTGCCGGCGGGCGGGCCGTGTTGCGGTCCGCCCGCTTCCTACGCTGGAGAGAAAAGGGGAGCGGATATGAAACAGGGGTACATCTTTATTGCCATCGCCACCATCATGTTCAGCACTTTTGAAGTGGCACTAAAATACATCGCTGGGGAAATTAACTCCGTCCAGCTCACCTTCGCCCGCTTCTTCATCGGCTTTCTGTTCCTGGCCCCGCTGGCCTGGCGGACGCTGAAAAAGCGGGGGCTGTCTCTGGACCGGAAAAGCGTGGCCTATTTCGCCCTGCTGGGCCTGGTGGGTATCGCCATCTGCATGCCCATCTATCAGCTGTCGGTGAACTACGTGGACTCCGGGGTGGTGGCCGTGCTGTTCAGCTGCAACCCGGTGTTCGTCACCTTCCTGGCATTTCTGTTCCTGGGCGAGGCCATCCGGGGCCGCCACATCGCCGCCCTGGTGCTGGAGGTGCTGGGGACCGTGGCCATCATCAACCCCTTTGAGACCCGCCTGGACCCCTTCGGCGTGGTGCTGGCCCTGGCGGCCACCATTCTGTTTGCCATCTACGGAGTCATGGGAAAGAAAAAAGTGGCCCAGTTCGGCGGCTCGGTGGTCACCTGCTTCGGATTCCTGTTTGGCAGTCTGATCATCCTGGTGTTCATCGGCCTCACCCACATCCCGGCGGCGGCCCAGGCCATCACCGCGGCGGGGCTGCCCGCCTTTGCCAACATTCCGCTGTTTGCCGGATACACCCTGGAAAACCTGCCCGTGGTGCTGTATGTGTCCGCTGGTGTGGCGGGCGTGGGCTTCTGCGCCTACTTCATGGCCATGGAGTACCAGCCGGCCAGCATTGTCTCTCTGGTCTATTTCTTCAAGCCAGCCCTGTCCCCGGTGCTGGCCTGGGCCCTCCACGGGGAGGAGATCCCGCTGAACATGCTGCTGGGGATCATTTTGATCGTGGCGGGCTCCTTCTGCGCCATTGTGCCTGGGGTGATCGAGACCAAGCGGGGCGTTGCCTTTTCCCGCTTCTGACCAACAGGGAAGTATTTTTCCAATTCAAAAAATGTGAGGAGAGAACCAAGATGCCAACATCCAAAGTTTATTTCACCGACCTCCGCACCCAGATCGGCGTCAGCCAGCTGGACAAGCTGGAGAAGCTGATCCGCGCCGCCGGAATCGGCGACATCGACTTTGACCACAAAATGACCGCCATCAAGATCCACTTCGGGGAGCCGGGCAACCTGACCTACCTGCGGCCCAACTACGCCAAGCGGGTGGCCGACGTGATCAAGTCCCTGGGCGGCCTGCCCTTCCTGACCGACTGCAACACCCTGTACCCCGGGCGGCGGAAAAACGCCCTGGAGCACATCGAGAGCGCCTATGAGAACGGCTTTACGCCCTACTCCACCGGCTGTCAGGTGATCATCGCCGACGGCCTGAAGGGCAGCGACGACATTGAGGTCCCGGTCCGGGGCGGGGAGTACGTGAAGGCCGCCAAGATCGGCCGGGCCATCATGGATGCGGACATTTTCATCAGCCTGAGCCACTTCAAGGGTCACGAGATGACCGGCTTCGGCGGGACCATCAAGAACATCGGCATGGGCTGCGGAAGCCGCCGGGGCAAGATGGAACAGCACGCGGCGGGAAAGCCCACCGTCTCCGCCAAGCGCTGCGTGGGCTGCCGCCAGTGCGCCAAGCAGTGCGCCCAGGACGCCATCTCCTATGGGGAGGACCGGAAGGCCTCCATCGACCACAGCAAGTGCGTGGGCTGCGGCCGGTGCATCGCCTCCTGCAACTTCGACGCCATTTCGGCGGAGAATGACGCGGCAATCCCGGACTTGAACCGGAAGATGGCCGAGTACGCCAAGGCGGTGGTGGACGGGCGGCCCCAGTTCCACATCAGCCTGGTCATCGACGTGTCGCCCTACTGCGACTGCCACGGGGAGAACGACATGGCCATCCTGCCCGATGTGGGCATGTTCGCCTCCTTTGACCCGGTGGCCCTGGACCAGGCCTGCGCCGACGCCTGCCTGAAGCAGGAGCCCATCCCCGGCAGCCTGCTGGACGACAACATGCACGCCGAGGGCTTCTGCGACCACCACGACCACTTCAAGAACACCACCCCGGAGACCGACTGGAGGAGCTGTCTGGAGCACGCCGAGAAGATCGGCCTGGGCAGCCGCAGCTATGAGCTGATCCGCGTATAAATCCTGAAACTAAAAAAGGGCCAGAGGAACAAATTCTCTGGCCCTCAGCTTGTCGAAAAATCTCCCGAGTGTGGGCGGGGGAGCTCGAGGGGGCGGCAGCCCGCCTCGAGTGGGATCGAATGCCCT
>ERZ1643247.1830-NODE-1830-length-18138-cov-9.428137_pt1 | contig 18138 bp, 12 predicted proteins | sample MGYA00579264_ERZ1643247 | MGnify/ENA primary metagenome ERZ1643247 (study PRJEB29033, sample SAMEA4952262) | chicken gut metagenome | biome: Broiler Chicken; feature: Gastrointestinal Tract; material: Caecum | place: Ireland | collected 2018 | study: Broiler... | reverse complement strand
TGCTTGAAGAAGAGTGCAGCGCACTTATGACAGGGTTCTTCCGGGAACTGAGGGAAAAGAAAAAAAGAGCAAAACAGAATGTAGAGTAATTGAAAAGCGCATAAGTAAAATACGAATAATAGATAAAATAAAAGGATAATGCTGAAAATGGCTCGTAGGGGGAAAGCTCTTCTGCGGGCCGTTTTAATGCTGAAAATGCACTCGTAGCCTTTTATCTGTTAATTTGTGTCACCAAACTTTTAGTTTACGTCCAATACGTCTTTACGCTTTGTTTTTGTGCTATGCTTACGACAATGATATATAACGGATTTATCGTAGCTGCATTACGGGAAACGGAGGAGCTTAATTATGAAATTCGATTTTTGCGGTGGATGGATATGCTGCCGGACGGATATGCCGGGGAGAAGTTATCCGGTTACGCTGCCTCATGATGCCATGCTCTCTGAGAAGAGGACATATGACAGCAAAGGCGGAAAAAACACCGGCTGGTATGAAGGCGGGGATTATCTGTATGAAAAGGAATTTGAAGTCCCGCAAATTTATGAGAATCAGACGGTTATTCTGGAATTTGAAGGAGTATATCATAATGCGGAGGTTGTTATAAACGGAAAAGACGCCGGGAAATTCATTTATGGATATAATGGATTTTTTGTGTATGCAGATCGTTTTTTAAAAAAAGGGAAAAACAAGGTATCGGTGACAGCCCGTAACAGTGACCAGCCGAACAGTAGATGGTACACGGGAACAGGCATTTATCGGCCAGCTGCACTTCATATTCTCCCGGAAAAGCATTTCCTTATGGAAGGAATACGAGTGACAACAATCGATTATAAGAAACGTAAGATCCGGATCAGCGCGAAATTAAGTGAACCCGGTGAGGTTCAGTTCGAAGTTAAGGACGGAGAAAAAAGACTGTGCACGGGAACTGCATCCGGAACAGAGAAGGTAGAACTGGAGCTTGAGGTCCCGGATGCATATCTGTGGAACTGTGAAAATCCGAAGATGTATATCCTTACAGCCCGATTTGGGGAAGATATACAGACAATCCCCTTTGGAATCCGAACCATAACCGTAAACAGCAGGGAGGGGTTTTGTATCAATGGCGAGCGTGTAATCCTGCGCGGTGCCTGCATTCATCACGATAACGGCATACTTGGAGCGTGTGCCTATACGGACGCGGAGGCAAGAAAGGTGAAGCTCCTGAAAAAAGCAGGATATAACGCACTTCGAAGCGCCCATAATCCCTGTTCGAAGGCACTGCTGGAGGCATGTGACCGGGAGGGCGTCCTGATTATGGATGAATATGTGGATGTTTGGTATATACACAAGACAATGTATGACTATGCAGGAAACGTAGAGAAAAATTATCGTAAAGATTTATGTGCCATGGTGAGAAAAGACTATAACCATCCGTCTGTCGTTCTGTACTCATTGGGAAATGAGGTGGCAGAGACGAGTGAGAAGAAAGGAATCGGACTTTGTGGAGAAATGCGGGATTATCTGCATGAAGAGGACGGCACAAGGCCGGTTACATGCGGCGTGAATCTTTTCTTTAATTTTCTTTATTCTATGGGATTTGGCGTCTATTCGGATGAGAAGGCAGAAAAAGAGCCAGGAAAAGAAGTCGGAAGTGCTTTTTACAATAAGCTTGCAACCATTATGGGGGATTCCTTTATGAAGTTTGGCGCTACGCTGCCGGGGGCTGACATCAAAACCCGTGATGCCTACAACAATATGGACATTGCCGGATATAATTATGGAATCTGGAGATATAAGAAAGATGTAAAAAAATATCCGCAGCGAGTGATTCTGGGGACAGAGACTTTCTGTGCGGACGCCTCTTTGTTCTGGGAGCTTGCCAACCGTTATCCGGCAGTGATCGGAGATTTTGTCTGGCCGGGGATCACCTATCATGGGGAGGTGCCCTATCCGGGCTGGAAGAAAGAAAACGGAAAACTGATATTTGAAGGCAGTCCGGACTGGGCGGCAGCAGGAAGCGGACGTCTGGATATGAACGGAAGAGAATGGTCGGAAGCGGACTACACAAAGGTAGTGTTTGGGAAGCAGCCGATAGCTATCGGAGTGATTCCTCTGAATCTTTCCGATGAAAAATTTGACATCTCCGCGTGGGATCTGACATGCGCTCTTGGCAGTTGGTCATGGGAAGGGTATGAAGGAAAGAAAACAAAGATTGAAGTTTATTCCCGAGCTGCCTCAGCAGAACTGTTCCTGAATGGAAAAAGCCTCGGGAAAAAGAAGCTGAAAAACTGCAGGTGTGTCTTTAAGGCAAAGTATGAGCCGGGGACACTGACAGCTGTGGCTTATAACGTGTCAGGCGAAGAGGAGGAACGGACAGAGCTTCGGACAGCCGGGAGCAGGACGCAGCTTTCGGTTGAAGTGGAAGAGGGAACCAAGGAACTGTATTTTATCAATATGCGATATACGGACTCTGAAGGTATTTTAAAACCCCTTACCCATGGAGAGATTCGAGTGCAGGCAGAGGGCGGAAGACTTCTTGCCATCGGCAGTGCCAGACCGCTGAATCCGAGGAGCTATCTTACAGATTGTACAGATACCTATTATGGAGAGGCAATGGCAGTCGTGCGCCCGGAAGGAAGTATGAAACTTTATGTTGAGAGCCCTTACGGGAACCGGGAGATTGTATTGGACAGTTTGATAGATAAAACAGAATGAAAAGAAAGTTGAAAATAGAAAGGGTTAACATATGAAGAAAGAAAAGCTGATGTTCGGCGTGGCATATTATCCGGAATATATGTCCTTTGACAGAATGGAAAAGGACTTTGAGATGATGGAGAATGCGGGAATCAATACGATCCGCGTGGCGGAATCTACGTGGAGCACGCTGGAACCGGAGGATGGAAGATTTGATTTTACATGGATCGACAAGATTTTGAATGAGGCGGAAAAATGGGGGATGGATGTGATTGTGGGAACGCCCACTTATGCAATCCCCTCATGGCTTGCCCAAAAAGATCCTGAGATTATGGTGGTAAATAAAGGCGGACAGGTAAAATATGGACACAGACAGATTTTTGATCTGTTAAATCCTATGTTCCGTTTTCATGCGGAACGGGTGATCAGGGAGCTTATCGCACACACTGCATCTCATCCATGTGTTGTTGGATTTCAAGTGGACAATGAGACAAAACACTATGATAATTATGGAAAAGTGATCCAGAAGCAGTTTGTGGAATATCTGAAGGAGAAATTCGTTACTACGGAAAACCTGAACCGGACATTCTGCCTGCCCTACTGGAGCAATTCCATCCATGATTGGGATCAGTTCCCCGATATGACAGGATGCATTAATGGCGGTCTTGCAGGAGAATTTGAAAAGTTTCAGAGAAAGACTGCGTCAGACTATCTTGCATGGCAGGCAGATATTATCCGTGAATATAAAAGGGCTGATCAGTTTATCACACATAATCTTGATTTCGAATGGAAGAAATTCGGTGCGGATATTGCGCAGGATGGCTATTCTTATGGCGTGCAGCCCGGGATCTGCCATTATAAAGCGGCCCAGTGCCTGACAAAGCTGGGAACGGATATCTACCATCCGACACAGGATGAACTGACCGGGGCGGAGATAGGCTTCGGTGGGGATTCTATTCGCAGTCTGAAGCAGGAGAACTATCTTGTGCTGGAGTGTCAGGCACAGGCATTCAAATACTGGACTCCTTATCCCGGGCAGCTCAGACTTCAGGCGTACAGTCATCTTGCCAGCGGAGCAGACGGTGTTTCCTACTGGAACTGGCATTTGATCCACAATAGTTTTGAAACATACTGGAAGGGGTTGTTAAGTCACGATCTGGAAGAAAACCCCACATATGAAGAGGCGTGTGTGATCGGAGCAGAATGGAAGAAAATCGGAGACCGTCTGATTCACCTGAAAAAAGAGAATAAGGCGGCTTTGCTTGTCGACAATACGACGTTGACAGCATTTAAGTGGTTTCCTATCGATCGGGATTTAAGCTACAATGATGTGGTGAGATGGATGTATGATAGCCTGTATGAGATGAATATCGAGTGCGACGTTGTAGATGTGAACGGATTGGATGCAGACAGATATCAGATGATCGTTACTCCGGCGTTATATTGTGCTTCGGAAGAACTGCTGGAGAAACTGGAAAAATTTGTGAAGAGAGGCGGGGTTCTTGTCAGTTCTTTTAAGTCGTTTGTGGCGGATGAGTATTCTACTGTTTATGCGGATAAACAGCCGCACCGGCTTCATGAGTGTTTCGGCATGAGTTATAATCAGTTTACGGAGCCGGGAAGAGCAAAACTTATGGGGACAGAATTGAAATATTTTGCTGAGCTTTTGAAGACGGAGAGTGCAGAGAGCCTTGCTGACTATGAACATAAATACTGGGGAAAATATGCAGGCATCACGAAAAACAACTATGGAGAAGGTACTGCTTATTATATCGGATGCTACACAAAAAAAGAGGTGTTAATGGAAATTCTAAAGAGAGCTGCAGATGATGCCGGTATCATGGAGCCGGGAATGGAAAACAGGTGGCCTCTGATCTTAAGACGCGGAATAAACCAATATGGAAGACGTCTCTGCTATGTCATGAACTATAGTGAGGATAAGAGATCGATTCGTTGTGAATGGGATAAAGTGACCGATCTTCTGACAGGGGAAGTCTTCGAAAGAAATGATAAGATTTCTCTGGATGACTGGAATCTGAGAATTCTGGAAGAGGAAAAAGGCGATGACAAATAATCTGTTAATATTACTGTTTTTAGCGGCAGCAGCAGGAATCACAGGCATACTGGGGCTGAAAAAGGAGAAGGCTTTCTGCCTGATCCTTTCAGCCATGGCATTGCCTGTATTGGTTTTTCTGGTGCTGTGGACTGATGCGGGGGCTGGAACGGCAGCATTGTGCCTGTGTGTAACCGCCTTTCTTGTATTGCTGGGACTTCCGGCAATTCCAAAGGAAGAGTAGCGATGAGTTTTACGTCCTTGTGGTATTTCCCGTTTCTTGCCGGTGTGGCTTTTGTTAATCGTTTTCTCTCAGGCCGTATGAGACGTTATTTTCTTCTGGCGGTTTCATGGTTTATGTATGGACTGTTCGGACTGTCCCATTTCCTTCTTATGATGTCGGTCACGCTGATCACATATCTGGCAGGCCGGCTTGCCGGGACAGAAAAAAGGAAAAGAAAAGCTGCCCTGGCAGTGTGTATAATTGTGGTGGCAGGGCTTCTCTTCTATTTTAAATATTTTGATATGTTTCTTTCCGGCGTGGAGTTCATGGGAGGTATTTGCGGAAGGAAGCTGACGTTTACGGAACGGCAAGTAGTACTTCCAGTAGGAATTTCATTTTATACGTTTCAGTCGCTGTCCTATGTGATCGATGTGTACCGTGGGGAGAAACCGGAAAAAAATTTTGCAAGGTATGCGCTGTTCTTAAGCTTTTTCCCGCAGCTTGTGGCAGGCCCCATTGAGCAGGCTTCGTGGCTCATACCACAGCTTGAAACAGGAATAGCAGGGAGAGAGGATGTTTCCAGGGGAATCAGATACCTTGCAAGCGGTTGTGTGAGAAAGTTTGTGATTGCGGATTATATGGCAGGGTTTGTAGACAAAGTTTATGCTGATACAGCGGAACAGAGTGGAGCAGCTCTGCTGCTTGGAACTGTATTTTTTGCCATACAGATTTATTGTGATTTCTCGGGATATACACATATTGCTATCGGGTCCGGGTGCTTTCTCGGCATTCGTCTGACGGAGAACTTCGACAGGCCGTATCTGGCGCGGGGGTGCAGGGACTTCTGGAAGAGATGGCATATTACACTGACAAGATGGCTTACGGAATATGTCTATATTCCTCTGGGCGGAAACAGAAAAGGGAAAGGGAGAAAATATTTTAATATTCTGGTTGTTTTTCTGCTGAGTGGTCTGTGGCATGGGGCAAATATGACTTTTATCCTGTGGGGAGCTTTTTTCGGACTTTGGAGAATTGCCGAGGAGAAGACCGGGATCCGGACGGGAAGAACTGTTACATTTGCGCTGGTCTGCCTTTCATGGGTATTCTTTCGTAGCCAGAGCGTGTCGGAAGCGTTTCTTGTCTTACTGAGGATCTTTACATGGAGGGACGGAGAAGTATTTCCGGCGGGGATGCCGGAACTGGCAGGCGCTGTCCTGCGGATTGGAATTCTGGTGCTGCTTCCCCGGATCATTCCGGAGTCCTTCTGCCCGAAGAAGGCATGGCAGGGAGGATTATGCAGGGCTGTTCCTGCATCGGAGTATTATGTTATAACGGTATTGGGGTTCCTGATCACAGTGTGTCTGCTCGCAGCTTTCGGAAGCGGGGAGGGCAGCAGCTTTATTTATTTTCAGTTTTAATATTGTTGACATTATGGATATGGAAAAAAATATGAGAAAAAAAAGAGTTGGCTGGAGGATTTTTTTTCTTTTTGTACTCGTAATTCTGCCGTCAGTTTTCTTTGTTATAGTGTTTTTTCTCCCGCCCCAGTTTGACGGGACATATCTCGGAGAGTTTGCGCAGAAAAAAGAGCGGCTGACAGGGATTGAAGAAGAGAAAATTATTATTGTCGGAGGAAGTTCGACAGCTTTTGGAATCCGAAGTGACCTGATGGAAGAGAAAATGGGGAAAACGGTGATCAATTGGGGGCTATATGCGCCTCTCGGAAGCAGGACGATGCTGGAGGCGTGCTTCGATGAAATCGGAGAGGGAGATATTGTGATATTTTCTCCGGAGCAGAATCCGGAGACGCTGTCTTTTGAATTTCAGGCGGAGGAAGTCTGGCAGGCGTTCGAGGGAGATTATTTTTCCATGTTCCGTTTCTTTAACGAAGAGGAGATGAAGAAACTCATGGGGACATTTCCGGAATTTGCCGTTTCTAAGCTGAAATATGCGCTGCGAGGAAAGCCGGAGGTGAATGGAGTCTACCGGAGAGACAGCTTTAATGAATATGGAGACATCACGCCGGGAGTACGTCCGGGCAATTGTATGGCAGGAGGATATGATCTGACACAGAAGATTGATTTTTCAATCCTTCCGGATGGAGAGTTCGTGAAATATCTGAATGAATACGCCGAAAGAGTGGCAGAGAAAGGGGCTGTATTTTATTACCGGTTCTGTCCCATGAACGAGTCTGCCGTCACGGATGAAAGTCTGGTTGACGGCTGGTATCTGTATCTTGAAGAAAAAGCGGATTTTACGATAATTGGAAATCCCCATCAATGCATCATGGAAAGCGGATGGTTCTATGATACCAACTTTCATCTCAATGATGCGGGAGCGGTGGTAAACACGTACCGGTTTATCCGGGATATCAAGGCACAGCTGAGAGATTCTTCGCCTACGGAGATCGAACTCCCCCAGATGCCGGAATCCATCGCATATGAGATGCAGGGGGATAGTTCGGATGCAGAGTGCTTTATCTATGAGGATGAAGGAGAAAATCTGATTATTACGGGTGTTGCAGATGCAGGAATTTTACGAGAAGAACTTACATTTCCGATGGAATATGAGGGCAGGAAAGTTACTGCAGTAAGGGCGGGAAGTATTGAAGAGTGCAGGAATCTCAGGCAAGTGAATGTGCAGGGCGGAATGATTCTGTACGATGGATGTTTTGAAGGATGCACCACGCTCCGGAAGATCATACTTTTGGCGGAACCGTCTGAAATCACTGCGGGCAGGGAGGTGCTTCGCGGGACGGATGCAATGCTCTACACGGAATACGCGGACGATTACCGTATGGACTATTCATGGGGGATTTATTCTGATAGAATAAGAAAGAGTGAGCAGGACAGATGAAGAAGAGCGCTGATGGAAAAAGTGTGGGAGAATAAGGAGAGGAAAATGGAACGAATTGCAGTAGTGGAGGACAGGAAGGAAGAGCGGGAAGCTCTTACCGCCTGTCTGGAACGGTACAAGATACAGAAACACGAAAACATTGACTGGACGTGCTTTGAAAGCGCCTTTGATTTTCTTGAAAGCAGCGGAAGGTTCGATATTGTCTTTTTTGATATCATGCTGCCGGGAATGACCGGTATGGAAGCTGCCCAGAAACTACGTAAATATGATAGCGATATTATTATTATATTTGTGACGAATATGTCTTCTTTTGCCGTGAAGAGCTATGAGGTGGACGCCCTTGACTATATCCTAAAGCCTGTCAGTTATGAACGCATGGAGTTCAAACTGACGAAGGCTCTCGGAATGATCCGTTCCCGGTGCGAGACTTCTCTGGTCATCAACAATCTGGATGGAGGAATCATCAGGATGTCTTCCGGGCAGATCTATTATATTGAGGTGACTGGACATAAGCTTCGGTACTGCACCGAACTGGGCGACTTATTCGAGAAGGGGACGCTCAGTCAGAAGGCAGAGATTCTGGAGCAGTATAATTTTGCCCGGTGCAATGCCTGCTACCTGGTCAATCTGAGACATATTTTTGCCGTGAACGGCTACTATCTCAAAATGGAAAACGGTGATGAACTTCGGATCAGCCAGCCGAAAAAGAAAGAGTTTACAGGAAAACTTGCAAATTATATGGGGCAGGGAAAATGTTGAGAATATATGAGCATATCGTTTATTTTCTGGTGAATTACGGTTATACGCTGGAAATGTTTCTGGCGATCGCGGTCTTTTCATATTCTCTTGAACGGAAAAGACATTTTGCGCTTCGGGCAGCAGTATGTTATCTGACTGTCCTGGTCTGCTACGCTTTGCTGTATGCTCTTTTGGAGAAAAACAATATATGGGAAGAGCTCGTTCTGTATGTGGCGGTGAATATTCTTATATATATGTCTCTGATAGTCTGTTTCCGTACGTCAGGATGGGTACGCCTGTTTGTGCTCATCGGTGCGGATGCAACACAGCATATTGCGTTTCGGATATATTCGGTGTTCCTGTCATTTATGAGAATAAGATACGAGAATATATGGGCGGGAGTTTTAAACTGCTGTATCATCGGTATAGTGTATCTGACAGTTTTTCGGGTATTCAGGCGACAGTTGAGGGATATCGATGCGCATGCTTATAATGGCAGAACTAATATAGTAATGGGTGTTGCCGTCTTTGCGGTTGCAATCTTGATCTACCGTTTTGAAGACCAGTATAATTTTATGTGGACCGCTCCGGACATCAATTTGATGTTTTCGGCTTATGCTGTACTTTCTAATGCCTTTCTAATGGCACTTTTGTACGGCGTGTTCCGCAGCAGGAAAATGACGGATGAGATGGCCATGCTTGAGGATGTAATCGAGCGTCAGAAGATGCAGTATGAACTTGTGAAGGAGAATATAGACAATGTTAATATAAAATGTCATGATATGAAGCAGCAGATTTCCATGTTTGAAAACCGGATTGATAAGGATGCCCTGCAGGAAATCAAGTCTATTATCAATGTTTATGATACAACATTTAAAACCGGAAATGAAGTGCTGGATGTGTTCCTTCAGGAAAAGCTTCTCAGCTGCGAGCGGGATGAGATCAAACTGGACTGTATTGTTGACGGGGAGAGTGTGTCATTTATCCGGCCTGCAGATCTCTATACCCTTGTCGGCAACGCCATAGACAATGCTGTGGAGGCAGTGAGAAAGATAGAGAATCCGGAAAGAAGGATCATAACTCTGTCTGTCAGAAAGAGCATGAACATGGTTCTTTTTCATGTGGACAATGAATATGCGGGAGAGATACAGATGGACGGGGAGCTTCCGAAATCTACAAAGGGAGATGACCTAAACCACGGATTCGGTATGAGGAGTATGCGTATGATTGCGGAAAAATATGGCGGGACCCTTACCGTGGCACGGCAGGATCATGTATTTAATCTGAACATTCTGATTCCTGTTCCAAAACAGGAAAACAAATCTTAGTTTATGGTCAATATTCCTTAATTTATGATGAAAATGAAATGTTTTTTGGTGTTAATGCTATAATTCTTCCCAGAAAAAAGAAAAACAGGAACTGAATATCAGGGACTGCTTAAAGAAGGAGGAAGAGATATGAAAGACACCCGTGGAAAGAAAGCTACGCGAGTTTTCGCAGGTCTGTTTGCCGGAATACTCGGCATTTCATCTTCAGCTTATGCTGTGGTGAATGCCCAGCGTTCTGTTATTGACACAAATCTGGGAACAACAAGCTATCAGGTAGTGACCGATGCGGATGCGTCAGATGACAATCTTTATGGAATCACAGCAAAGCAGGGAACTGTCATCAATGCGGACGGTGAGGAGATGGAAGTGGACTGTACCACTCTGGAAGGCCTTTTTGCCTATGAGAAAGACGTGGCCGTGCGTCAGGCGGAAGAAAGTGCCGTGCTTTTGAAGAACGCAGAGAATGCACTGCCGTTGACAGGGGACGCAGCGCAGAATATTACACTGCTTGGTTCCCGCTCTTATGCAACCGTAGGGGAGATCGAAATGTGGGGAATGGTCCGTAAGACAATTGCGGGAACACAGTTTGGCGGACAGATGGGATCTGTTGCTCCCGCAGATCTTTGTGTTTCTATTGCAGATGCGCTTGAGGAAAGAGGATTTACTGTGAATCAGGAAGTGGCTCAGGCTTATGCGGATTATCTTTCTGTTACGGAAAATCAAACCGATATCCAGTTTTCCGAAAACTACAGCCCGAATGAGTCGAATCCGGAAGACATTGGACTGGATTCTATGAAAGATTCTTTTGGGAGTACAGCGATCGTTACAATAGGGCGGCCGGCTTCCGAGTCAAAATATTATCTTCCGGGAGAGGAAGGTAAAGCTAATCCGGATGAATATGATGCGGATAAAGATGTGCTCGGGCTGTCAAAAGATGAACTTGCAACGCTCCAGTATGCGAGAGATAATTTTGAGAATGTTATTGTCCTGATCAATGCCGTACAGATGGATCTTCCGGAGCTTGACGAGTATGCGGATGCTATTATGTGGGTCGGTATGCCGGGAGCTTACGGCTTTGAAGGGATCGCAAGACTTCTCGACGGAACACTTTCTCCGTCAGGAGCTCTGACAGATACATTCGCTGCTCAGGCAAGTAATTCTATTGCCATGGTAAATCAGCAGTATTCCTTCCAGTCCGGCAACGGGATTACAATTGATAATGAAACTTATACAAATGAGTTTTATGAACCGGAAGTGGAGAGTATCTATACAGGATATAAATATTATGAGTCACGTTACTATGACACAGTTGTTAATGAAAGAAACGCAAGGGACGCAGTCGGGGCGACAGGTGGTGCGGACACATGGAATTATAATAATGAAGTCGTCTGGCCCTTCGGGTACGGACTTTCCTATACAGAGTTTGAGGAGAGTGGACTCACAGTAAATGCGGATGATAATGCACAGATGGTAAATGCTGAGGTCACTGTAACAAATACCGGTGATGTGGCGGGCAAACATATTGTCGAGCTCTATGCACAGGTTCCGTACATTGACGGCGGCATTGAGAAGAGTGCAGTCCAGCTGATCGGGTTTGCAAAAACAGATATGCTGGAACCCGGAGAACAGGAGAAAGTTGAGATCAGCTGTGATTACGAGTACTTTGCTTCATGGGACAGAGAACTTGAGCATAACGGTGTTCAGGGAGGATATATCCTTGACAGTGGAGATTACTACTTTACAACAGGAAACGGTGTCAACGACGCACTCAACAATATTCTTGCAGCACAGGGCTACACAGCTGAAAAGACTGACGGCTATATGACGGCGGACGGGGATGCCTCCAAAGTCGTGACAGATGAGTTCGGAAGGATTGAGATTACGGAAAGTAATTCCGGTGAGATGTATCAGAACCAGCTCGATAACATGGATCTGGAGCTTCAGATCAAAGGAGTTGATAACTTCTCCAGAAGCGACTGGAGCGGAAACTGGCCAAAGGAGTACAGCGGACTGACTCCTGCCGCGGAGATGAAAAATGCTCTTGAAAACCAGGTGTATACCCTGAATGCAAACGGAAATCCGTCCACTGTCAAATTCGGACAGGATAACGGGCTTACATTAGCTGACCTGAAACCTGAAAAAGGAGAGAAGTTAGACTATGATGATCCGCTTCTCCAGATGTATGTGGAACAGTATGATCTCGGTGATGCCGTTGCAGCACTGATCAACGGAGACAGCTATTCTTTTGGACCGACTACAGTATCCGGAAAGGAGCAGGCGCAGACGATCGCAATTGCGGACGACGGTCCGATGGGATTTGACGCATATACAGCGGGTTCCGGAGCTGAGATCAAGAACGAAAATGATCCGTACAATGCGGCTAACGATCCGGACTTTGAAACATATAAAGACACCCCGATGCGTATACTCCCGACAGGAGTAAATATTGGGGCCACATGGAATGAAGAATTAAACAGTGAGGCTGGAGAAATGATGGGCAACCTTGCACTTTGGAATGGTGTGGCAGCAATTCAGGCTCCTGGCTCCAATACACATAGAAATGCTTATAATTCAAGAAATCATGAGTACTATTCTGAGGATGGCCTGCTTTCCGGTGTTATGATGGGCGCTTTCTGCGGCGGTGCGTGGGATTACGGCCTGATCTGTACGGTGAAGCATTTTGCATTTAATGATACGGAACTCAACCGTATGGGAGTCAGTGTTTATATGAGCGAGCAGCGTGCAAGAGAAAACGAACTTCGGGCATTCCAGATCGGTATTGAGGATGGAAACGTAAACGGTATGATGATGGGAATGAACAGGGCAGGCAGCTACTTTGTAGGAGCAAATCCGGGATTGATGCATATCATCCGGAACGAGTGGGCGTTCACCGGATTTATTGAGACAGATATGACAGTATGCACATATGACAACAACAGAGATTCCCTTGCAGCAGGCGTGGACTCTATGCTTCACGCAATCAATGCGGACAAGGTTGCGGCTTCAAGAGATGAGCTTCTTAAATCATGGTCCGGGGATACCCAGTATGCGACAGGAACTGTTACTGACGCTGTCGCACAGGATACATATTTTCTGTCACAGATTCAGACAGCTCTGAAACACATTACATGGGTGCTTGCAAATTCAAACTATATGAACGGCATTAACAAGACGACGAGGATGGAGCGTGTCAACACATGGTATGACAACACATTTATCGGAATTATCACGGTGAGCGCAGTACTGACACTGGTATGTGTTGCAGGAAGCGTGGCACTTGAGAAAAAGAACAGAAAAAAATCAGTATAAAGGGGGAATGAAACAATGAGAAAAATGTCCGGAAATACTGTCATGAATATCATAGCGGCAATCCTGCTGTTTATCACCCTGATTGTTGTAGAAATCTCTTTTCGGACGGCACAGGGATGGTTTGATACAAACTACAATCCGGCTATCATTGCGCTGGCGGTTGGCGGAATTATACTTCTGCTCGCTATTGCGGCGATGAATATTACCGGAGCGGGTAGAGACAGCCAGATAGTTTCCCTGTTAAAGACATTGTTTAGCACAGGAGCATGTGTATGCGCAGGAGTAATCGTAGGCCTGGTGCTGGGAGCGATCGCGACAGAGTTCGCGTATACCTTTCTTTCCAATTTTAATCAGGGTACTGCGAAAGAGGCGTTTATGCCGACAGCTTGTATACAGGCTGTCGCAGGAATGGTTATCTCAGTGCTGACAATCTTAGCCGCAGCGGTCGCTAACATATTTGATGTAAAGAAAGACTGATGGATTACAGGGGCAGGAGCTGAATTCTTCTGCCTCTTTTTGATAGAATGGGAAGATGGGGTTATATAAATATTTCTTTTTAATTTGTATCATGTCAGGAATTTTTCTGAGCGGCTGTGGCGGGCAGAAGAAACAGGACGGGCATCGGATTGTCGTGATCGAGGACTGTGAGGATGTGATTCCCGACCGCAGGGAAGCAGATGTCATAAGAGGGGAGGATGTCTCCTTTACGCTTACTTTAAAGAATGGGTGTGTTGTGACCGGAACGGATTATGAGGACAGTGAGATTTCCGGCAGCGGAGATAAAGTGGTTCTGACGCTGCGAAATGTACAATATTCTGCCGTTGTAAAATTATCTACGTCATATGAATTACGGATTTATGATCCTAATGGAGGAAAAGGGGAGAGTGTGAGGATGGCAGCCTCGGACACGGTGACAAACACCAGAACAAAGCCGTTTATCCGGGAAGGATATATCCAGACCGGATGGAACACAAAGCCGGACGGGAGCGGAGAACATATTGGCTTTGGCAGTCGCACCCGGTGTGATCTGCTTTATGCGGAATGGATGAAGGAGACGCCGGAAGAAAAGTTCTCCTATGTCTGCACGCAGGACAGTGCGGCAGTTACCGGTTATAATGGAACGGAAAATGTATGTGTGCTTCCGGATACACTGGGAGGAAAGCCGGTGAGAGTGATATGTTCCGGGGCATTTGCAGATGCGGATTTCACGGAGTTTGTATGCAGTGATACCGTGCAGACGATTGAGAATGCGGCTTTTGAAAATGCCGCCGTAGAAAAGCTTGTGCTTTTTGATAGCCTGATTCAGGTATCGGATGAGAGTTTCGGGGGCTGCCCGGTCCGAACGCTTTCACTGAACGCAAGGAGAAACCCGGTGTATGCGGGAACTTATTTCTCTGCATTTCCGGATAAGTGTGAGCGGCTGTTTTCCATTAAGGGAAAGAAAATTGTTCTTTTTTCCGGTTCATCCGGGAGATACGGCTATGACAGCGCGGCTATTGACAGGGCATTTGAAGAATACGATGTAGTAAATATGGGAACTTATGCCTATACAAATGCAAAACCACAGCTTGATATTGTGCTTCAGGCGATGAGGGAGGGAGATGTGCTTGTGGAAGCACCGGAATTCGACGCCTCGTCCCAGCAGTTCTGTGAGACATCTGAACTTGACCAGTTTTTTTTCAGCCTTACAGAGACGGACTACAAGCTGATCGAACTTCTGGATCTGAGACGGTATACCGGAGTGTTTGATGCTCTGAATGATTATCTGTATGAACACGGAAGGGCGGAGGAAAGGGATTATTCCTGTCTTGCGTCCCAGTACGATGATGATGGAAACAGAAGCAGTTACCCTACCTATAATGAGTATGGCGATTATATTATCGAACGTCCGAACAGTGAAAACGATGAGATGCATCGGATCATTCCGGCTGATTATACGACAGATAATATTACGCCGCAGAGACTTCAGACGCTTGACAAAGAACTGGCATGTTTTACGGAAAAAGGTGTGGATGTTGTGTTCACTTATGCCCCCCGAAATCGAAGTTCATTAACAGAGGGCAGCACAAAGCAGCGTATGGATGAGACGGAGAAACTGATTCAGGGGACATTATCGGTGCCGGTTATATCCGAAATGGAGGATTATTTTTATTCCGGTATTTATTTTTATGAGATTGACAATCATTTGAGCACCGAAGGAGCGCAAATGCGGACCGCACAGCTGATCGGTGATTTGAAAGGATGGATGGAAAGGAGAATAAATGGATAAGATTATAGGTACAAACCTGGGCAACTGGCTTGTGTTGGAAAAATGGATGTCCCCCTTTATTTTTGCGGGGACGGATGAGGAGGATGAGGTCTGGCTTGCCAGAACGCTTCCTCATGAAGAACTGGAAAAACGGATGAAAAACCATCGGGATACATATGTGACAGAGGAGGATTTTGCTTTTATAGCCTCCCACGGAATGAATCTGGTGAGGATTCCGGTTCCCTACTTTATCTTTGGAGACCGCCCGCCGTTTATCGGATGTGTGGAGTATCTGGACCGGGCTTTTATGTGGGCGCAGAAGTATGGACTGAAAGTCCTGATAGATCTGCATACAGTGCCGGGAAGCCAGAACGGATATGATAACGGCGGCTTGACCGGAGTATGCAAATGGTGCAAGGACAAGACGGAGGTACAGTTTGTGCTTACCGTGCTTGAGCGCCTGGCGAAACGCTACGCGAAACATCCGGCGCTGTTCGGGATTGAAGTACTTAATGAGCCTATCAGTTTCAGCGTATATATGACTGCGCCTTCCACAGGGAAAGCAAAAGACAAAGAGGAGGCGAAAGGCTCCGGATATGTCCCAATGTCGTTTCTCAAATCTTTTTACGAGGAGGCATATCTTGTACTGCGCAAGCATCTGAACGAGGACAGGGTGATCGTATTTCATGACGGATTCCGTCTGGGAAGATGGGGGAATTTTTTCAGGAAAAAGGGAATGCAGAATGTCATGCTTGATACCCATATCTATATTTTTGCCATGGAGAACTTTGTGCCCTTTCATGCAAAATGGGTATACCGTCTGTATATGATGTTCAATGTGTGGATGCTGAAACGGGCAGGACGCTATACTCCTGTAGTGGTCGGCGAGTGGTGTATTGCCAATAAAAAGGCACAGAAAATGGTAAATGATCCGAAAAAAACAGAAGAGTGCCGGAAGGCTTTCCGGGAAATTGCAGATCTGCAGCTTGAGGTATGGAATAAGTCGGCGGGTCAGATATATTGGAATTACCAGCTGTTCCGTGACAGAAAACAGCGCTTTGATGAAGTGTGGAAGAACGGATGGGATTTATGCAGAGCTTTGGAAAACGGATGGATCAAATTCTAACAGAAAGTCTTATGATACGAGAGGAAAATAAATATGGAAAATAAAAAGAACTTCTGGACAACAGGTTTTACCAGATCAAATATAAAAGGTGAAAAGATTACTCTTCCGGAAATGCTGTTCGGCTATTTTATAGGACCGTTCGGCGCACTTTTGTCCTCCGGCATCTTTACGAGCATTCTGCAGAATTATTTTACGGATGTTCTTAAGCTGGATCTGACATTTCTGACGACCTTGCAGTTGCTTTCTACAATCCTGATCATTGCAGCGAATCTGATAGTGGGACAGCTGATTGAAAGGACACGATGCCTTGCCGGAAAGGCAAGGCCGTGGATCCTTCTCTCGGCACTGACGCTTTCTGCCGCGTCTGTTCTGATGTTCATTGTTCCTTTTGAGGGAACGGCAAAGATGGTTTGGATCGCTATTGCGTATAATCTGTTCTATGCCGTGGCATATCCCATCTACAACACAGCGAATGCCACCCTTGTCCCGGTGTCCACTAGAGACAGCGAAAAGAGGGGAGTACTGGCTTCTATCGCGAATGTAGGAGGGCTTGCAGTGATGGGCGCGGGATCCATGGTGTTTCCGATTCTCGTTTCATTTGCACTGAAAGACAATCAGAACCTGTGGTTTCTGACTATGCTGGCTATTGCCATATTTGCGGCACTTTGCATTTATCTTCAGTACCGTTTTACGAGAGAGCGTGTGACGGAAGAACTGATGAGCATGGAAACAAAGGAAGCGGATAAGGCAAAGAAACCGGATGTGTCTCTTAAAAGTCAGCTCCGGGCTGTCGCCGGAGAGAAGATGTGGTGGATTATTATTTTGTTTTATATCGGGTTCCAGTGGAGCGGAGCAATGAAAAACGGCTCTATGTCCTATTTCTGCAAATGGGTTCTGGACAATACATTTTTCGGTACAGCAGACGCATGGGGCGCGTCCCAGTCTATCCTGAGCATTATGGGAGCAGTGCCTATGGCTGTGGCAGCGGTCGCCGTAGTGCCGCTCTGTAATAAATTTGGAAAAAGACCGGTCTGTATGGTTGGTATGCTGGTGGGATTTGCGGGAGGTGTGATCGCTCTTCTTGGAAATGGACAGATTATTCCCGTGGCTCTCGGCGTTGCTCTGAAATGTCTGGGTTCATCTCCGGCGTGCTATATGATTTTGGCTATGCTGGCAGATGTGATTGACCATATTGAGTACAAGAGCTTTATCCGAACAGACGGTCTGACTATGTCGATCTACAGTTCCATCATGGTAGCCGGAACGCCGGTGTGCAATGCTATCTTCAGCGGACTGCTGGGTTCGGTAGGATATGATCAGGCGGCGGACGTAGCTCTGGGAACAGCAGCGCAGACAGAAGCGGTGCAGAACCTCATTTCTGTCAGCTATATCGGAGTGGAAACAGTGGCATATCTGGTGTGCGCGGTGCTCATCTTCTTCTTTACAGTAGAGAAGAAACTGCCGGAAGAACAGAAGAAAATCGCGGCGAGAAGAGAGATGAAATAAAAAACAGTATACAAGGAGAACGATAGTGTGAAAGAAAGTAGAGAACAGCCGAAAAATGGCGCACTTAAATAAGCTATT
>ERZ1643247.1829-NODE-1829-length-18140-cov-4.827150_pt1 | contig 18140 bp, 17 predicted proteins | sample MGYA00579264_ERZ1643247 | MGnify/ENA primary metagenome ERZ1643247 (study PRJEB29033, sample SAMEA4952262) | chicken gut metagenome | biome: Broiler Chicken; feature: Gastrointestinal Tract; material: Caecum | place: Ireland | collected 2018 | study: Broiler... | reverse complement strand
GCAATGCTCTGCCTGTAGGATTGCAGAAATATCTTTTCTTGACAAATTCCCGGGAAACGGGTACTCTAATAAACGGGCAGTCTTGCGTTGCGAAGGCTGTCACATCTATGCAAGCAGAGGTGAGCAAAGTGATCGTTCCTCGAAGTAGCAGCGGCACAGAACCGGGAGGGAAAGGAACATCTTCCTGGGTCTGCAGATTTCAGAAGGACAAATCCCTTTGGCGCCGTTTTCTACGAGAACCTTAATTTTTAGCGGCAGGGGAGCTTTTTCTGGGGCGGACCGCAAGCTGGGCCTTTGGTTTTGTGTTGTAAGAAACCCTCCTTTACTTATGGAATAAGGAGGCACACGCGATGAAAGATAAAATCTTAGAGCTTTTGGAACAGCGCCGGTATTCGGAAATTGCCGCAGCCATGAAGGATATGAACCCGGCGGACGCGGCGGCTTTGCTGGAGGAACTGCCGGACCAGAGCAAACCTCTGGTATTTCGCCTGTTTCCCAAAGAGTTGGCGGCAGAGGCGTTCGCCTATATGGACGGGGATTCCCAGGAGGTCTTGATCCAGGGCTTTACCGATAAAGAGCTGGACGAAGTGATGAGCCAAATGTTTTTGGACGACACGGTGGACTTGATTGAGGAAATGCCTGCCAATGTGGTTAAGAAAATCCTCCGCCATGTGGACGAAGATACCCGCAAGATGATCAATCAGGTGCTCAACTACCCCAAGGACAGCGCTGGCAGCCTGATGACCATGGAATATGTGGACCTAAAGGGCAACATGACGGTGGAGCAGGCTTTTGACCATATTCGCGCCACCGGGGTGGACAGTGAAACGGTGTACACCTGTTATGTCACCGACAGCCGCCGGAAGCTAGAGGGTATTGTCACGGTGCGGGAGCTCCTTCTCTCCCCAAAAACGGAGATTCTGCGCAATATCATGGAGACCAACGTGAAGTTCGTCCGTACCCACACAGACCAGGAGGAAGCCGCCCGTATTTTGAGCAAATACGACTTCTTGGCGGTGCCTGTGGTGGATGCGGAGGAACGTCTTGTTGGAATTGTCACCGTTGACGACGCCATGGACGTTATGCAGGAAGAGGCCACCGAGGATATGGAGCGTATGGCGGCTATGGCCCCTTCGGATAAGCCTTACATGAAGGTGTCCGTCTTTGAGAACTGGAAGAAGCGCGCCCCTTGGCTGCTGTTTTTGATGATTTCCGCCACGTTTACCGGCAGCATCATCACCCATTTTGAAGCGGCCTTGGCGGCCAACTTAGTGCTCTCCAGCTTCATCCCCATGTTGATGAGCACAGGCGGCAACACAGGCAGCCAAGCCTCCACCACGGTTATCCGCAGCCTTTCCCTGGGGGAGATCCGTTATCGAGACATTCCCCGCATTTTGCTCAAGGAGTGCGGCACGGCTATTTTGTGCGGCGTCACTTTGGCAGTGGTGAATTTTGCCAAGCTCATGCTCATTGACCGTGTCAGTATTATGGTGGCCTTGGTGGTTTGCCTGACCATTCTGGTGGTGGCTTTGGTGGCAAACTTAGTTGGATGTTTGATGCCCATGCTGGCCAAACGCCTTGGCTTTGACCCCACCGTCATGGCCAGCCCCCTGATCAGCACCATCCTAGACGCGGTGAGCTTGATTATTTACTTCAACATCGCCGTGGCTGTTCTGAATATTTGAAGCCCTTTTCAAAACAAGAAAACCCCCTTGGAACTGTAGTTCCAAGGGGGTTGTTTGCTAAGTGTTTGTAGAATTATTCGAAGTCTACAACAATTCCCTTTTCGTCCGACTCCAAAGCGGCTTCCATAAGCCGGAGTACGCGCAGGGCTTCCTCGCCCGTTACGATCTGTTGGGCTTTGCCCAGGACCACATCGCACAGGTTGGAGTAAAGCTGGTTCCGATCGTACTGCAGGTCGGGGAGGGGAAGCTCGTCCACAGAGTCAGGGTTCCGAGGCGCCATCGTCTTGGAAAGGCCTTCGCCCATCAAAATGGGAGTGGCGTCCTTGTCTTCCCAGCTGCGCAGAATCACCATGCGGCCAGGATCCCGGAAGTCTTTGATTTCCGCTGTGCCTTGATCGCCGCACAAATACCAGTGGGGGAGGGTGATAAAGTTACAGGTGCCCACTTCCACCGTAGCGGTGATGCCGCTTTCAAACACCATGTTCATAATGAACCCGTCGTCTACCTCATTGTTGGTGACGTGGGTCATTTTAGCATACACTTTTTTGATTTTTTCCGGCACCATGAGAACGATCCTGTCCAACAGGTGCACGCCCCAGTCGAACATCATGCCGCCGCCTTTTTCCTTGACGCCGCGCCAATCTCCAGGAATTCCCCGAGAGCCGTGGTAACGGGATTCAATGTGAAATACATTGCCAATGAGTTTTTCGTCAAAGACCTTTTTCATGGTCAAGTAGTCCTTGTCCCAGCGGCGGTTCTGCCGGGGATAGAACACCTTGCCGGTCTCTTTGGCCACGGCCAAAACATCCTCCAGATCTTTGCTGGTCATCATCACGGGCTTCTCACACAGCACGTGTTTGCCGGCCCGCATGGCGCGGATGGAGAGTTCTTTATGGCTGTCGTTGGGGGTGGCCACTAAAACCACGTCCACCCGGTCGTCCTCCAGAATCTCCTCAAAACTGTTGTACGTGGCAAACCCTTGCTTTCTGGCCCATTCCTGTCGCTCTTCCTTGATGTCATAGGTGCCCGCCAGCACCATTTTTGTGGTGAGATCCGTGTCGCCGGGAAGCAGTTCCCGTCCCTTAGAACCGTCGGTCATCCAAAGGGCCTGTCCACTGCCTGTGGCAATGGCCACCGCGTGGCCGCCGCCCATGCCGCCGCAGCCCACAATCGCAACTGCTACTTTGCCGTCGATCATAAAGCAATTCCTCCCTTAAAGTTAGTTTATAGAAAAGGTATGTTTTCGTACGAGGGAGCAGTAGGCAAGCAAAACCGCCGAATACTCCTACTCTATTCATACCCTATTAGCGCACAAAAGTCAAGGGGTTTTTTCTACGAATTTTATTCCAATAGGAGAAAAAGGGTGGAAAAAATCCACCCTTCTCATAAACAAAAATATCCCGCCCGACCGTATCGCGCAACTCAATAACCTGCTACATAAAAGCAGGTGGGTGCCCCCCCTCCTGTTTCACGCTCCCTTCCTCCAGCAACCGGCAAACGCCGTGCTGGGAGGTCTGCAATCCCCAGGCGGAGACAGAGCTCCCTTTCAATCGAGTGTAGGGTTATATGTGCGCAGTCCGCGAATCGGGCAGGAAACCAATCCTCAAGGAAATCCTTGAAAAATTATTCCTCTTCCTCGTCCTCAAAATACGCTTCGTTGAAGCGTGTCTCAAAAATGTCAGCCAGCTTATCCAGCAGGGCGTCATCTTCCACTTCCTGGAGCTGCTCTTCGCCGTCCTCTTCAATCACCTCGAAGATGTAATAAGTTTCCGCATCAGAGGCAAGCTCTTCTGCTTCCTGCTGAGTGGGAACCAAGGCAAAGAAATGGCCGTCGTCATTTTCCAGTTCATCTATAATTTCAAACTCGTGCTCCTGACCGTCGTCATCCAGCAGGGTGAGCAGGTCAGCTTCGTATTCATGATCCATAGAGTATCGCTCCTTTCTCCACCGTCATTGTACCGTAAATCTCTCCGAGAGTCAAGCGGGGATTTAACAGGGAGATGGATTTCTGCCCTTTTTTTAGTGTATGGCCTCCATGCGTAAGTTATGAACAAATTTTTTGAAAAAACTTGAAAAAAACTATTGACAAACCAGGAGGACGGCGCTATAATAATGACGAAGACAAGGAAAAGAGAAATCTTACCGAAGATCTTCACAAGCAGCTTCGCAAATGCCGGAAGTAAGTGAGACGAAAGAAATTCTTCAGAGGACAAAGAAGGATGTTCTCCAAACAGACGGTTTGTCAAGCGGCACAAGGCTTTAACAAAGTAAGTTAAGATTGCTTCTTCTTTAAAGTTGAGCATGCTTTCACCAGAGGGAAAAAGAAAACTTTTTCAAACAAAGGCCAGGAAGCAGAAACGGAAAAGAGAAGAAAGTAACTTCCTTTAGGAAAGCCAAAAATCCGAAAGGGAAATCTTCTTAAAGTGGGACGAGAAACCAGTTTAGGGGGAGCCGAGACAAACAAGTTTCCAAAAGAGAATGTTTTCTTTAGCGGAAGAAGAAAGAATCGTTTCAGGGTGAAAACGGCGAGGAGTAGAAAAAGAATAGAGCCGGGAAGAGTGAAGCCTACAATTTGTTTCAACATGTGAGGTTGAACAAAGAAAACAGGCAGAACTTTCCAAATCAGGAAGATCAAAAGCCTTAGATGGCAAGAGATGTGATGGAAGGAAGATCGGCTCAAAAAAGCGAAGCGCACACTTTTAATTCTGCAAGAAAGGCGGGTGAGTCCCATGGATCAAAAAGAACCTCAGAATTTAGAGTCTGCGGACTCACATTCCGCAGACTAATATAAAAAATCTTTTTAAGAAAGAGGGTTCCTAATTCTGCATACTTGTCAGAGGGAAGGAAACCAAAAAGGCACGGATCTGTTTTAAAACCGTCGGTTAGTGAGCTTACTAAAGCATAATGATAGCCCAAAGTGGCTGGACAAAAGAAAGACACGGTTCTAAAGAAACGGTAACGATGTGCCAGAAAAAAGGGTTAAGCCAATGTACTAGAATTTGCGTAAGCGGATTTGATTTCTTTCTGAAGTACATTTGAACGGAAACAGAAAGACAATAGTAGTTGGTTGTTCGCCAATGAGAACAGTTCCCACGAACATTGTACATAAGAAATCGTTTTGTAAATGAATTTCCTTACAGGAATGGATGAAACGAAGTTCTCATGTAAGTAGATGGTTTGCGGTGTGTTGGAGTTGGAAACAATACCTGCGTAAGAAGAGGGCTTTTGGGGTGTCTCCCAAGAGCCCTTTTTGTTGTTCTTGCACCATAAAAAGCCAGATGGTGTGGTAAAGTTCCTAGTATTTCCTCTTGTTCCCCTCTGTCAACCATGGTATAATAAAAGCTAGTCGGCTGGTTTTCCGCCGGTTTGCCCGTTATTTTACTTTTGGCAGGTGGCACAATGGGGAAGAAATCTTTGAATCGTTTTCTGCAAGAGAAAGAATTTAGAAGCTTCTACGAGCTGCTGGTGCGGGAATCCGGCTTGGAAGAAATGGGCCGTTTCCCACAGCATGGCTCTACGTCCCGGTTGATGCACAGTGTGGCTGTGGCATATTACAGCTATAGGCTGGCCCGATGGACGCGGCTTTCTTTCCATTGGGAGGAGCTGGTCCGAGGGGCGCTGCTGCACGATTATTTTTTCTATGACGCCCAAGATGGGGATCCTTCCCATCGGTGGCATTGGACCCGGCATCCTGCTGTAGCGGCGGAAAACGCTAAAAAAGAGGTTCCCCTGACATCCATTGAAGAGGATACCATCCGGTCCCACATGTTCCCTCTCACTTTGAAGCCACCCAAATACCGGGAAGGCGTTGTGGTTTCTTTGGTGGATAAAGCTTGCTCTGTCTATGAGTTTTTCAGCAGGCGTGCGCCCTACTCTACGCTGCGAGATGAGGTAATCCCGCAAAGATCGGTCGGGGCCTCGGTGTTGTTTCTGTTGCCAGAAATGGCTGGCGACTGATCCAGGCTGGAAGCAAAGAGTCTGAAATGCAGCTGGACTTTCCTCGTTTTTGCGAAGGAGGGGAGGGCGCGTGCTGGATTCTATGGATCAAGTTGGCGTGTTGCAAAAATGTTCCGCGAAATTTTTTGGTGCGAATTTTTGCTTCACGCCCTTTTTCTTGCATTATAGGCGTTTCTTTGCTATACTAATTTGTTGTAATCTGTGAAACGAAAGGGGGACAAGATATGGTGCGCTCTCTTTTTACAAAATATAGGGAACTCATCCTCTATGTGTTTTTTGGAGGACTTACCACCTTAGTAAACTGGGCGGGATACTGGATTTTGGCGGATGTGTTTCACGTGCCCTACATGTGGTCCACAGCCATTGCACAAATCCTTTCCATTCTCTTTGCCTACGTGACCAACCGCACGTGGGTATTTGAAAGCAAAGCCCGGGGATTTTTCCCGGTGCTGTGGGAGATGCTCCGTTTCTTTGGCTGTCGGGCGCTTTCTTTCGTGCTGGACTTGGCCTGTATGCGAGTGGGTGTGGGCATGCTGCAGATCAACGATAAGTTGATGAAGCTGCTCTCCAATATTCTTGTGATCCTTGTGAATTACGTGTTCAGCAAAGTATTTGTGTTTCGCAAACCCAAGGAAAAACAGGGACATTGACGAAAATCCCCGCCGGGGGTATAATGCTGCTTACAAGATTATGTCAATCGGGAGGAACCGCTATGGCTCGTTGGAACCGTGAGGAGAATCAGAAATTTGAGGATTTGTCCAGTTACTCTTCCTCCAAAGAATACAAAAAACGCAAGAAGAATCGGGGGGGCAGAACCGTTTTACGGGGATTTGCCGTGGCGCTTTGCCTGCTGTTTATCCTATTTGGCAGCGGTTTGGTGTATGTGTCCACAGACCTTTTGGACGGTTTGACCACCACCTCCATTCCCAAAGACAATGAAACTCTGGGCATTGATCCGGAAAACATTGTGATGGATGACAGCATTAAAAATATTGCCTTGTTTGGTGTGGATTCCCGTAACGACGACTTTACAGGTCTCTCCGACGTGATCATGATCCTCACCGTGGACAACAAGCACGGCAAGTTGAAAATGACTTCCATTCTGCGGGATAGCCAGGTGCTCATCGACGGCGAGAGTTATTCCATGGGGTATATCAGTTGGGAAGAGAAGATCAACGCTGCCTATAGCTATGGTGGCCCAGAGTTGGCCATTCGCACGCTGAACCAGAATTTTGGCCTGGATATTCGCGACTACGTCACCGTGAACTTTGCCAATATGGCCGCGATTGTAGACGCCTTTGGCGGGGTGGATATTGTGCTGACTGCAGAGGAGGTCAGCGCCCTGAACAACAACCTGCATACATTGGCCTTGGAAATTGAGGACCAAAAAGAGCAGGACCAGGCCAACGGAACCTACGAGGACCACACGTACGCGGAGATTACGGACAGCGACTATATCCCGGATTTGTACGGGAACATTGACTTTTCTTCCGGTGCGTACGAAGAGAGGGAATACCACCTGAACGGGGACCAGGCAGTGGCCTATGGCCGTATTCGGAAAATCGACAGCGATTACGAACGGGTCCGCCGGCAGCAAAATGTGTTCACTGCATTGATTGGAAAGTTGGGGGATATGGGGCTGACCGACTATACCACCCTGATTTCGGAAATGATGCCCTACTGTGAGACTTCTTTGGAAGTGTCGGATGTTCTGGCTATGACGCCAATTTTGTTCAGCGGCTTTACCATGGAGAGCATCAGTGTGCCGGACGTCAATTTTGAAACGGACCTGTTCGACGGAAACATTAACAATATTTACTATATGATTTATGATACCACCGCTGCGGCGGAGAGAATCAGCAGTTTCATCTACGAGGAGGATTCGCCCTACTGGGAACAGTACGGTGATTCTTCCCTGAGCAGCGTTTCGGAAGGATAAGGGAATGCTTTGTGGAGGCATGGAATGGGAAATGAAAAGCGAAGAGCGCCGCGGCATTCGGCCGCGCCAAGAGAGGAACAGACCAGTAGGCGGCGCCGGGAACCTTTAAACGACCAATACTATTACGAAGAACCTCCTCGCGGATGGAGCGGAGACTTTGAGGACATCTCCAGTTATTCCTCTGACCGCAAGCGCAGAGAGGATCAACGCACGCTGCGCCAGCAGCAGAGAAGTACCAGCCAGTCGCCCCGGAAAACGAAAAAGAAGAGGGGCGGGGTCGGCAGAAAAGCGGGCCTTGCGCTTTTGGTGGTTTTGGTGCTGGTAGGAGCAGGCTGTTTGTATGTGTTTGGATTTCTCCTGCGCGGATTGACGGTCACTTCTATTTCCGACGATCCATCTGCGTTGGGTATCCAAGCAGGCGCCTTCAGCGATCCACAAATTCAGAACATAGCTTTATTTGGCGTGGACGCCCGGGAAGAGGACGACGATACAGGAAGGTCCGACTCCCTGATGATTTTAACTGTGGACAAGCGTCACAACAAACTGAAATTGACCTCTATTCTCCGGGATTCGGAGGTGCAGATCGAGGGCTACGGCAGCGATAAGATCACCCATGCCTATGCCTATGGCGGGCCTGAGCTGGCCATTAAAACGCTGAATCAGAATTTTTACCTGGATATTCAAGACTATGTTACCGTAAACTTTTTCCAGATGGCGAAAATCGTGGACGCCTTTGGCGGCGTGGATTTGACGATTACAGGAGATGAGATGCATGAAATCAACAACAATCTCACGGCTCTGTATCTGGAATCCGAAGATTTTTCCCTTTCCGACTCTGACTATCTCCACGAATACGGGGAGGTTCATCTTACAGGCAAACAGGCGGTAGCTTACGCCAGAATTCGTCATCTGGACAGCGACAATGTGCGCGCTTCCCGGCAACAGCAGGTTCTGGAAGCCTTGGTGCAATCCCTGAAACAGAAAAATCCGCTGGAGTATTTGATTATTGCGCCCCAAATTTTGCCCATGTGTGAAACTTCTCTCAGCTTTGGGGACATACTTCCTATGGCGCCTTTCCTGCTCTCAGGCTTCACCATGGAAACGCTCTCCATCCCGGGGGAGGAAGAAGGGGCCTACGGAGACTATAACGACGCGGGCGCTTGGGTGTACCGCTATGACACTGCTGCGGCCACCCAGCACATCAGCCGGTTTATTTACGAGGAAGAATCTCCCTACTAATGGGAGTGAAGATGGAAGAACATGGATTTTCTACAGAAAGGGTGCATACATGTGAGCGATCCTGTATTGGTGATTATGGCTGCAGGAATGGGCAGCCGCTACGGAGGCTTAAAGCAGATTGACCCTGTGGGAGCCTGCGGGGAGAAAATTATCGATTACTCCCTGTTTGACGCGCGCCGGGCGGGTTTCAAGAAGGCTGTGTTTATTATTAAGGAAGAACTGCTGCCTGATTTTCAGGAGGCAGTGTTTGCCAAGGCGTCTCAGTATATGGAAATCCAGTGGGTGTTCCAGAAGCTGGAAGACATTCCCGAAGGCTTTGCAGTGCCGGAAGGCCGTGTGAAGCCCTGGGGGACAGGCCACGCTGCTTTGACCGCTGCCCGTGTTCTGGGGGATGCCCCGTACGCTGTGATCAATGCAGATGACTTTTACGGCCGCGAGGCCTTTGCAAAAATGTACGCGTTCCTGCAGCAAGCCCAGGACGGGGCAAAGCTGGACTTTGCCATGGTGGGATTCTACCTGCAAAACACGGTGACGGAAAACGGCTATGTCTCCCGGGGCGTCTGCCAAGTGGAGGACGGAAAGCTCCAAGGTGTCACGGAGCGGACCCACATTGAGCAGCGAGAGGACGGCATTGCCTATACGGAAGACGAGGGGGAGACCTGGACGCCTCTTGTTCCCCATACGGTGGTTTCCATGAATATGTGGGGATTCACCCCTGGGTTTACGCCGGCATTGGAGAGGGATTTCCGCCGGTTTTTCCAGGAAGATGTGCCGGGCAACCCTTTGAAGGCGGAATTTTTCCTGCCTTTTGTGGTCAACGACCTTTTGGCCCAGGACAAGGCTCAGGTGACGGTTCTTTCCTCGGAGGACAAATGGTACGGCGTCACCTACCACCAGGATAAGGAGAGGGTGGTCAGCGCTATCCAGACCATGACCCAGGAGGGAAAGTATCCTGCACCCCTGTGGAACTGAGGGATACGGAACCTGTAGGGAATCCTTTACCCCGGCGGTTTGTTATCGCTGGCTTTTCCCTGCAAAAAACTGGCCCTTTGGACAGTGGGATGCACTGCCAAAGGGCGAGCGAGCCGGAGCCCCGTTTGGATGGATATTCCTCGAAGCCATGGGGCTCCGGTCCACTGGGACCATATCCGTTTCCTCCGGGTGCGCAAACGCAGTACCGGATCGCTTGTTCGTAGTGTGGCCCCGTTTTGGCCGTCTTATGCAGGACATTGTAAAAAAATCCTGTTTTTTTAGAAGGATGGCTTGCAAAATTTCCCTGGGTATGGTATTATTATATCCGTTCATTTTGGATATTTCGGCCCTAGAGCTGTTAGGAGGAATCGGTCAAACATGAGTCCATTAGCCATTATTTGCGGCATCGTTTTGCTGTTGTTTGCTATTGCCATCATTATTGTGGTTCTGTTGCAGGAAGGCAGCCAGAAAAATCTGGGTGTTGTCACCGGCGGTGCAGATACGTTCCTTTCCAAAAATAAGGCTCGTTCTGTGGATGCGTTCCTGTCCCGTTGGACCAAGGTGATTGCCATCGGCTTTTTCGTGCTTGTTATTGTGACAAACATTCTGATGTACTTTGTTGTGTAAGGCTTGAGAAAAATGTACATGGGCTGGCGCCCCGCGCATGTGCGGGGCGTTTTTTCTATGAGAGGGGGAAATGGATGATCCGTTTGGTGGAAAGGGAGGCAGAGCGTCAAAGGCTGTTGGCACTTTGCGAAAAAACACCCTTTGGCTGCAAAATTTCTTCCCTTGCGCGGGCCTATGGTTTTGACAAGAGCTTCGCCAGCTTTTGGCTGGATACAGAGGCGGATGTGGTGTTTTGCTTAGTAGATGGGGTCATGCTGCTCTCTGGTACGGTGCTGGATGGAGGGCCGGTGCGCCTGTTTCTGCGGGCGGTAGGCGCCCAGGGGATTTTATGCGCCGTGCGGAATGCGGAAGAGTTGGGCCTTCCTGCCTCCCAGACGGGGGATGTGCTCAAACACTTTCTGCTGCCCGGTTCCGACACGCCGCCGCCGCCCATGCCCATCAGTATTCGGGACATCTACGCGCTTTTGGAAAAGACCGGCATGGTGGACGAGTTTGAGCCTTTTTATCTGGACCTCTCCCACAAGCTTCGTCACGGGGAAGCCCTGGCCCTCACGGTGGAGGGTGTGGAAGGGGTGGCCGCCTGTGCGGTGGTTTCTTCTATTTCGAAGACAGGAGCCATTCTATCCGCTTTGGCTGTAGAGGAAGACTGCCGCCGCCAGGGATTGGGCAGCGGCTTAGTGCGGGAAATGGAGTCCTATTTTCCCGGAAAAAACCTGTATGTGTTCCGGGAAAAGAACAAGCACAGGGAATTTTATAAAAAACTCGGGTATGTAAAAATCGATACTTGGGTGTATGCCAAGCTGTAAGGAGAGTTGCGAAATGGAAGTTTACCCCTTTTTTTCCATAGATCCCAAGCTGAAGGAGGTGGCCCGGCGCGCAGAGGAAGCGGCCCAGCCCTATTTTCAGGAGATTGAGGCCATCCAGCGATACAATCAGCAGAAAATGCTGGCCGCCTTTAACCGGGCCGGGGTGAGTGAAAGCCATTTTGTGGGCAGCACCGGCTACGGGTACGGAGACCGGGGGCGGGATGTGCTGGATCAAGTCTATGCCTACGCCTTGGGGGCGGAAGACGCCTTGGTGCGCCATAATTTTGTCAGCGGCACCCACACCCTTACAGTGGCTTTGTTCGGCATGCTCCGGCCCGGGGACAAAATGCTCTGTGTCACCGGCACGCCCTACGATACCATTCAAGGGGTCATTGGCATGGAGGGCAGGGAAGAGCCCGGCTCCTTAAAAGAGTTTGGCATCCAGTACGAGGAGCTGGCCTTGCGCCCTGACGGCACCCCGGATTTGGAGGCCATGGAGCAGCGCATTACCCCTGCGTACAAGATGATTTACATCCAGCGCTCCCGAGGCTACAGTTTGCGGCCTTCCCTGCGGGTGGAGGACATCGCCCCCATCGTAGAGATTGCCAAACGCAAGGCGCCGGATGCCATTGTCATGGTGGATAACTGTTACGGAGAATTTGTGGAGCGGGAGGAACCTCTGGCAGTAGGCGCGGACATTATCGCCGGGTCCCTCATTAAAAACCCGGGGGGCGGCATTGCTCCCACCGGCGGCTACATTGCAGGCCGGCACGATTTGGTGGAACTGTGCTCCTACCGCCTGACTACCCCTGGCACCGGTCGGGAGATTGGCTGTACCCTAGGCAACAACCGGGAGCTGTTCATGGGGGCTTTCCACGCCCCTCACGTGGCCGGGGAGGCCTTGAAAACCGCTGTGTTCGCCTCGGCGCTGTTCTCCCAGTTGGGCTTTGGGGTCACCCCCACCGTGGAGGAGAAGCGCGGCGACATCATCCAGGTGATGCTGCTGGAGAATGCCAAAAATCTGATTGCCTTCTGCAAGGGTGTGCAAAAAGGTGCTCCTGTGGACTCCTTTGTGGTGCCGGAACCCAGCGATATGCCCGGCTACGATAGCCAGGTAATTATGGCCGCTGGCGCTTTCACCTTGGGCTCTTCCATCGAGCTCTCCGCCGACGCGCCCCTCCGGGAGCCCTACGCCGCCTGGATGCAAGGCGGTCTCAACTACCACAGCGGTCAGTTGGGCATGCTTCTTGCAGCCCAGGAGATGGTCAACGAGGGCCTGTTGCATCTGCAGTAAAAAAACGCAGCAAAAAGCCGCCAGGCAAATGCTTGGCGGTTTTCTTGTGGAAAAATCAGTGCAGACGCTTCCCGTTTATCCACAGCAGGGAAGGGTCTATGTGTTTGATGTCTCGGGAGCCGGTGCGAGCCATGGCAGCAGCTAGCTCGTCGGTGATGTCCTGGATGGTCTGGCGGCAGCCTTCGGCGCCCTGCTGCTGAATCGGAGGCATCAACGCACGGCCCACGCACACGGCGTCGGCGCCCAGAGCCAAAGCCTTGAAGACGTCCATGCCGTTTTCGAAGGAACCGTCCACAAAGATCGGGATTTTCCCCTGCACCGTTTTGACAATCTCCGGCAGGACCAGCAAGGCCGGCACAGCGGAAGCCATGATCCCGTGATGGTGGGAGACCAGGATGCCGCCCACGCCGGTGTCCAGGCATTTCTGGGCGTCCTGCGCGCTGAGCACTCCTTTGAGTAAGAAGGGCAGTTTGGTCCGTTTACAGTAAGAGGCAATGTCCTTTGTAGTTTTAGGAGACATGGGCATGCCCAGCACGGAATCCGGTTGGCCTCGTTTGTTAAAGCTGTGGTCGATGTCCATCCCCACGGCAACGGCGCCCTCTTCTTCCGCCTGCTCTATGCGGGAAAAGATCTCCCGCTCGTCCTTATAGGGCTTGATGATCCGCACCAGAGGCGCGCCAGTTTGGGCAATTTCCCCGTACTGCTCCAACGTGGTCATCCCAACCCATGTGAGGGCGCCTGCCTCTGCAGCACCCTGGGCCATCTGCACCATGCCGTCCCCGTCTTTTCCTGGAATGTGAGAAAGGGCGGCCGTCATCACCGGCGTGGCAAACGTTTTGCCAAACAGCTCCACAGAGGTGTCCGGAATCACTGCATCCAGATAGCGGGTCTCTACGAGAATCTTTTCAAAATACCTTTCCGTAAGGACATTGGAATCCTCTGGCTTCCGCCGTAAATTTCCCATACAAACAACTCCTTTTCCTTTTATCCCCAGGCACGTGTTCAGCGGTTTTCCTCGTGGGACGGCCGGCGGGGGCACCCGCTGCAGCCCGCGCAGTTGCCGCCGCAGCCCTTGCGCCTGTGGATGGACCTTCCCGCAAAGTACACAGCCGCCGCCAGCAGCACCAGCAGCAGACCCGTAAAGATTGTTCCCATATGGCCTCCTTACACAAACAGCAGGCCCATGTGGTACACCGCAAAGGTGACAATCCACGCCACTGCAATCTGGAACACCGCCGTCAGGCCCACCCATTTCCAGCTGCCGGTTTCCTTTTTAATGGTGGCCAGGGTAGCCGCGCAGGGCACATACAGCAGGGAGAAGGTCATCAGACAGTAGGCGTTCAGAGGGCTGAAACCAATGGCAGAAAGGGCGCTCATCAAAGAGGTCATGCCCTCGGCGGAGGTGATGCTGCTCACCCCAAAGAGCACCGCCGTGGAGGAAACCACCACCTCCTTGGCGGAGATGCCGGCGATCAGAGCCACTACAATCTGCCAGAAACCCAGACCGATGGGGGCAAAGAAAGGCACGATCCACCGGCCAATGATGGAGCCAAAGGTGTTGCCCATATCCTGGGAATACCCAGTGGGGCCAAAGTTCAGCAGCACCCACATGATGATGGAAGCCACAAAAATGGTGGTTCCCGCTTTGGTGAGATAATCTTTCACCTTTTCCCACACATAAATGGCAATGGTCCGGGCGCTGGGCGCTTTATACTCCGGCAGCTCAATGAGCAGGGCGTTTTCCCGCTGCTGCTTTTTATCCAGCAAGTGGAGCACAAAGGCGCAGGCAATGGCCACCACAATGCCCAGCAGGTACATGGAGTAAGCCACCAGGAGGGAATTGTCAGGAAAGAACAGCTCTGAGAAGAGCACATAGATGGGCAGCCGGGCGCTGCAGGACATAAAGGGCGTTATCAGCATGGTTTTGTAGCGGTCGCGCTTGTTTTCCAAAGCCCGGGAGGCCATAATGGCCGGCACCGTGCACCCAAATCCCAAAATCATAGGGATAAAAGACCGTCCGGACAGGCCCAGCCGCCCCATAATCCCGTCCATCACATAGGCAACCCGTGACATGTAGCCGCTGTCTTCCAAAAAGGCCAGAGCCAAAAAGAGGATGAATATGTTAGGCAGAAACAGCAGGATGCCTCCCACGCCGGCGATGATGCCGTCTACAATCAGGGAGTTGAGCAAGGGCGCCACGTGCAGCGCCTCCAAGCCGGCAGCCACGCCCCCGGAGAGCATGTCCAAAGCCACTTGAAAATACCCTTTGAGCCAATCTCCCACCGTAAAGGTGAGAAAGAAAACCAGGGCCATAATGCACAGGAAAATGGGAAGGCCCCAAATTCTGTGGGTGAGAAGTTGGTCCGCTTTGTCGGTAATCGCTTCCTTTTTGGACTTGTTGACCAGAACCTCCTGGATGACCTCGTCGATAAAGTCGTACTTTTGGTTGATAATGTCCTTTTCGTAACTGCGGTCCAACACCTCCGGCAAGTCCACAGGGTAGTCCCGGGTGACCTCCGTGTCGTTTTCCAACAGCTTTAAAGCGTGCCACCGCAGATTGTGCAGCTGGGGGTACCGCCGCTTCAGCTCCTCCATCAGGATGTCGATTTTGTCCTCGATCTCGTCGCTGTAGACCATCACATATTCTCCGTGGTGGTCATGGCGGTGCCGAGTTTGCTCGGTGTGGTGATGGCTGGTGGTCTCTGTCGTTTTCTGATCTTTGTGGTGAGCCGCCGCGTGCATTAAAATGTCCAGGCCGGTTTTCCGTCTGGCGGACACAGGGATAACCGGAATTCCCAGCATCTCCGGCAGCCGGTGCAGGTCGATCTCCATGCCCCGCTTTTGGACAATGTCCATCATGTTCAGGGCCAAGATCACCGGTTTCCCCAGTTCGATCAGCTGCAACGTCAAATACAGGTTGCGCTCCAGGGAGGAGGCGTCCGCCACATCGATGATCACGTCCACGTCATCGCTGAGGATATACTGCCGTGTCACCTGCTCCTCCATGGTGTAGGAAGTCAAGCTGTAGGTACCTGGCAAATCCACCAGCTTGTACTCGTGATCGTGAAACTGAAAAACGCCCTCTTTTTTCTCCACCGTGACCCCCGGCCAGTTGGCCACTTTCAGGTTGGCTCCTGTATAGGCGTTAAACAGCGTGGTCTTGCCGCAGTTCGGGTTTCCCACAAACCCGATGGATAGTTCATGTGCCATTTTATTCCCGTTCCCCTCTCTTACAACGTTACACGGATGTTACGCCGATGTGGGTGGATATGCCAGCCCCCACGGCGAAGCGTGTGCCCCGCACCTTAATAATCATGGCGCCGCGGCGCTTTTTTCGAAGCACCCAAACAGTGCTCCCCTCCAGGAGGCCCAAAGCCTCCAGCCGCCGTTCCAGCTGCACGGGTAAGTGTAGATCGGTTACGCGATACCGGTTACCCGCCGTTCCCTCCTGCAATGTCATGGCAAAGCTTCCTTTCCTTGCAATCTAGGCTTGTACATCTTAGGTTCAGTTGGTTTTCTATAAAACTAGCACAGGAGAGAGGAAAAGTCAATGCGTTAGCCTTGACTGCCAGAAGCATGCTGCAGCGGTGGTTTGTTTCTAAAAATTAACATAGGAAAGGTTGCCGCTTCTTTTCCCCCTGGGGGTCTTTGTGCTATAATACATACATATTTCGCCCTCGCAAAGGGCGGATCCACTGGGTTTAGGAGGGCTTTCTTTATGTTGCTAGCGTTAGATGTGGGCAATACCAACATTACCTTGGGTGTATTCCGTGGGACGGATCTGCTGTTTGTTTCCCGCATGGCATCGGACACTTCCCGCATGGAAGACCAATACGCCATCGAAATGCAAGAGATCCTTTATCTGTATGGGGTTCGCCGGGAGGAGATCCAGGGAGCGGTGCTCAGTTCCGTGGTCCCCAAGCTGACAGAATACATTTCCCACGCAGTGGAAAAGCTTTTCTCGGTCCATCCGTTGCTCGTCCAGTACGAAACTGTGAAAGAATTCCTGCCTGTGGCCCTGGACCGCCCGGAGACGGTGGGGCCCGACCTGCTGGCTGGCTGCGCCGGCGCAAAGGCTCGGTATTCTTGGCCTTGTATTGTCATTGATATGGGTACAGCCACCACCTTGGTTGTGGTGGACCGAGAGGGCGCCATGTTGGGGGGCTGCATTGTGCCGGGCGTGGGCGTCTCTTTGGATGCGTTAACCAGCCGAGCCGCCCTTCTCTCCTCGGTCAGCCTGGAGGCGCCCAGCCGTGTGGTGGGCCGGAACACAGCAGAATGCCTGCAGTCCGGCGTCCTGCTAGGAGCAGCTGCTATGCTGGATGGCCTGTGTGACCGTGTAGAGGAGGAGTTGGGATATTCCTGCCGGGTGATTGCCACAGGCGGCCTGGCCGGCCTGGTGGTGGAGCATTGCCGCCGCCCGGTGGAGTACAGCGACACGCTGTTGCTGGATGGGCTGAAAGCTATCTATGAATCCTCTCTGGGTGAAAGAAACTTGTAAGAAAAAGTAAGGGGCCCGTATTTGCATGGGGCAGGTCTCTGTGTTACAATAAACTTACTTTTTTAAATGGCCAGTTGCCTGTTGAAACTTTTTTGAAAACTGTGTGGTAAGGAATATCCTGGAAAATTTACAGTAGAAAAATGGATCGGAGCTTTTATGAATCAATGGAAAGAAAAAGAACCCATCATTCCTCAGAAGGAACATGAACCGAAGAAGAAGCGTAAAATCCCATGGAGCTTGCTGTATATTGCCGCAACCATTGTGGCAGTGCTGTTGTTCGGCCTGCTCAATCAAGAATTTGGCAATGTATTTCACACCATCTCCCATCTGACCCCGGGCTTTTTAACGTTAGGGGTGTTGGTCAGCCTGGTGTATTTTCTCTTTGAGGGGGAGATCTTCCGGCTGCTGCTGCGCAGCCAGGGATACCATATCCGTGTGCGGGAGGGCTTGAAAAACGCGCTGATCGGCCTGTACTACTCGTACATCACGCCCAGTTCCACAGGGGGGCAGCCCATGCAGTCCGCGTACCTCCTGCGGGACAATAAAATCCCTGCGGGCAGCTCTACTGCCGTTTTGATCATCAAGTTCATGTGCTTTCAGTGCGCGTTTGTGCTGGTCTCGGTGGTTTCCTTTGTGGGAATGTACGGCAACTTGCAGGTGCAAAATCCAGGGATTATCCCATTGATTGTTTTGGGATTGGTGATCAACGGATGTTCCATCTTGTTTTTTGCCTCGCTTTTCCACAAACCCATTCTGCACCAAATTTGCCGTTTGGCTAAGTGGCTGGTGGGGAAAATCGGCTTTTTGCGCAAACGCACCGGTCTGTTGGATTCCATCGACCGGTTTGAGAGAGATTTCGGCAGCTATACCGACGATTTCAAAGGCAAGCAGAAAAGCCTTGTGGCAGGGGTGCTCCTATCCATTCCCCAATTTGTGCTGCAGATGAGCGTCATTTATTTCATTTTCCGGGCTTTTGGGTATCACACGGTGAGCTACTGGGAAATTGTGGCGGTGCAGAGCCTGCTGCAGGTGTCTGTGTCTTTTATGCCCATGCCCGGAGCCTCGGGCGCCCAGGAGATTGGCTTCTCCTCCTTCTTCCGCAACTACTTTGTCAACGACG